>JACCDH011517316.1_pt1 | contig 15535 bp, 12 predicted proteins | sample 7442481 | NCBI WGS metagenome assembly JACCDH01 (sample SAMN15323433, study PRJNA562643) | freshwater metagenome | isolation source: river surface water | place: USA:Blue River Watershed | collected 2017-08-15
AGGCAAAAATGGAGCATCTTTGGACAAAATATTAGCAGATGCAGCAGAAGTGGACCAATTGGCTTGTATTTGCCCTCCTATCCGTGGTTTGGGGCAGTTCATTTATCCTTATGAAAGAAGGCTTAAAAGTATTTACCCCCTATCAGGTAGCTTCTTTAAGGATGTTGTCTGCAGGGCTGGTTTTATTGCCCTTTGCCTGGAAAGCCCTTAGGCATATTCCTCGTTCAAAAATGGGCCTAGTGGTATTTTCTGGCATCTTAGGCAATTTTATTCCGGCCTATTTATTTTGTATAGCCGAAACCCAAATAGACAGTTCTTTAGCAGGTATTTTAAACTCCTTAACCCCTATGTTTACCATTTTGGTGGGCGTACTTTTTTTTAAGGTTCAAACCAACCTTGTAAAAATTGCAGGATTGGTGATTGGATTTATAGGTCTTTGTTTTTTATTGGCCGCAGGTAAGGATGTGAGCTTACATAATTTATCCTTTGCTGGGCTGGTATTATTAGCGACCCTCTTTTACGGCATCAATGTAAACTTAATTGGAAGATATATGCAAAACTTAGGCTCCATTAATATTGCCTCCATTGCATTTGCTTTCTTAATTCTACCAAGTTGGAGTGTCTTGTTTTTTACCGGCTATTTTAATAATGATTTTAGTAATCCCTTAGTATTACATTCCTTATGGGCTAGTAGCTTATTGGGTATTGTGGGTACTTCTATTGCTACGATCTTATTTTATTTTTTAGTAAAGCGCGCGGGCATCGTTTTTGGATCTTTAGTTACTTATGGCATACCGGTTATTGCAGTAGCTTGGGGCCTCCTAGACGGAGAATCCTTAAGCTTGAGGCAAGTCATTTGTTTAGGCGTAATTTTATTAGGCGTATATATCGTTAATAGAGGAAACCTTAACTTCCTTAAAAAGACAGCCAAATAAAAAAGCCCCCCAAATAAGGAGGGCTGTATAAGCAGTCAATAGATGGTCTTTTTTTCGGGAGATTAAACCGTCATGATTTCTTTCTCTTTCGCTTCCAAATGTTTATCCACTAGCGCAATATGTCGGTCTGTTAAGCCTTGGATTTCCTCTTCTGCCCCTTTACAAATATCTTCACTAGCTCCGTCCTTTTGTACTTTTTTCACTTTCTCAATATGATCTCTTCTAATATTTCGAATAGCCACTTTTGAATGTTCTCCCTCTGCGGCTGCTTTCTTATACAATTCCTTACGACGCTCCTCGGTTAATGGAGGCATAAATAAACGAATATTAACGCCATCATTTTGAGGGGTAATGCCAATATTTGCGGCCATGATGGCGCGCTCAATAAGGGCCAACATATTTTTTTCCCATGGCTGGATACTGATGGTTCTAGTGTCTAGCACTTGCACATTGGCTACCTGACTAATAGGCGTTGGGGTTCCATAATAATCTACATTAACTCCCTCTAAAATGGAAGGAGATGCTTTGCCAGCCCTGATTTTTGAAATCTCGATCTCCAAGTGGTTAATCGCCTTTTTCATACCACTTTCTGCGTCTGTGGTTATTTTCTTTAATTCCTCTGACATAATCAATGATTTGAGTGTACAAAGCTAAGCAAATCATCGTATTCTGCATGAGTCTTTTTTTTATCTATCTTTGCCTCCTAGATACCTATAATATGGCAACAACTGAATTAACTAAAATTGCTTCTCAAGTAAGAAGAGACATCGTAAGAATGGTACATGCACAACAAAGTGGACACCCCGGTGGTTCCTTGGGATGTGCAGACTTTTTAACTGCTTTGTATTTTAAAGTAATGAAAATTGATACCAACTTTAAAATGGATGGTAAAAACGAGGATCTTTTCTTTTTATCTAATGGCCATATTTCTCCCGTTTTTTATTCTGTTTTATCTAGATCGGGTTATTTTGATGTAAAAGAATTGGCCACTTTTAGAAAGATCAATTCTCGTTTGCAAGGACATCCTACCACACACGAACACCTTCCTGGTATTCGTATTGCAAGTGGTTCTTTGGGACAAGGGATGAGCGTGGCTATTGGTGCAGCGCTTTCTAAAAAATACAATGGCGACGATAGAATCGTATATTCTTTACATGGTGATGGTGAATTGCAAGAAGGTCAAAATTGGGAAGCCATCATGTTTGCTGCACATAATAAAGTGGACAACTATATTGCTACGATTGATGTAAATGGTCAACAAATTGATGGTCCATTAAGCAAGGTTTTAAACTTAGATAATTTAGAAGATAAATTCAAAGCTTTCCATTGGACCGTTTTGCATATGGACGGTCATAATATGGAAGAGATTGTTGCTACCTTAGAAAAAGCCAAAAGCTTAACAGGCCAGGGCAAACCGATTGTTATTTTAATGAAAACCACAATGGGTAAAGGTGTCAACTTTATGGAAACAGGTCACGAGTGGCATGGTATTGCACCGAATGATGCACAATTAGCAGACGCCTTAGGACAATTAGAAGAAACATTGGGAGACTATTAGTCCCTTAAATATAATCAATAACTATATCTTGCCATAAATTTTGGCTGCGGCTTTGCGAGCAGGAATCCAGCCTGCTAATACCGCAATTACAATCACCAATAACATAATGGCAATATAGTCAATGACCATAGGTTGAATTGGATAATAATCAATCACAAAAGAACCACCCCCTAATTTAATAAAGTGGTATTTAGATTGAGCCCATACAAATAAAGTGGCTAAGCCTCCGCCAATAAATGCTCCTGTAACCGCCATCACGCCCGAAAGCAATAAGAATACTTTTTGTATATCCCAGCGGGTAGCGCCCATGGCATTGAGCACATGAATGTCTTTTTGTTTTTCAAGTACCAACATAGTCAATGCGCCTACTAAATTAAAAGAGGCTACCATCATAATTAATGCAAGTATGCAAAAAATAACCCATTTCTCCACTTGCATAATTTTATACAAATCAATATTCTGCTGATATTTATTTCGAACCCAAAAGCCATCTCCCATCACTTGTTGTACCGCTTCCATTACTTGCTTTTCGTGATCAGGTACTATCGCCATTTCTAATGCAGTTACCTCCTGCGATTGAACATCAAATAAATATTGTGCAAAAGAAGCATTGGTAAAAACATATTGGTCATCAAATTCTTGTTGTACAGAAAAAACACCCGATTCCTGTGCACTCAAAGAATTCAACTGTCCAATTTGAGTTACCGTTTTCCCAGATCTATTGACTGCATAGATAAGCATGCTATCCCCCAACGCATACTGCATGGCTCCTATTTTTTGTTCAACTCCAATACCCATTACCAGTTTGGGCGCTGCTAGACTGCCAAAATCAACAGCCCCTCTTTTGATATACTTACTTATATGATTAATTTGTGTGTAGGCATCTTCTACTCCTTTCACTAAAACAACGGCCTGGAATCCATCCTTCACCAACAAAGCACGGTTTTCAACTACTTTGCTTATGGCCTTTACCCCATTGATTTTTTGTATTTTTTGATATTGCGCGTCTGTAACCGAAAAGAATTTTCCCTGCTTTGGACTCACTCTTACATCTGCATAAAAATCGGCGTATAAACTTTTCACCACTTCCGTGAAACCATTGGATACACTTAAAATAGTAATTAATGCTGCAGTACCAATTGCAATGGCAAATACACTGACCCAAGCAATAATTTGAATTGCTTGAAAGGCATACTTACCTCTAAAATAACGCCATGCAAATAACAAATGCACTTACAAAGTTTTAAAAATCTCTTCCATCTTGAACACATAATCTAATGTGTCATCTAAGTAAAAATGTAAAACAGGAATACGTCTTAATTGATGCTTCATTTCTGCACCCAGTCTTTTTTTAATCTCCCACTCCTGGGCTTTAATTTTTTTAAAGCAAGCGGATTGATCGGGCACCTGAAATAGACTTAAATAAACCCTCGCCTCCAGTAAGTCTGGGGTCACTTTCACGGACGAAATGGAAACCATCCCTCCGTCCACTATCGTGAGTCCTAATTTTAAAAAAATCTCATTCATGGTGGATTGGATTGCTCCAGCCACCTGTTTTTGCCTTTTACCTTCTTCCATAATAATCAAAATCGTTGATTCGCTGTAAAATTAGTTACTTTGCTGATTATTCCGTGGAATAGTTTGCATATGAAGAAATTTTTTAGAATCATTAGTTATATCAAGGAATACAAGACTTACATGGGTCTGTATACCCTATTTATTAGCCTTTCAATCATTTTTAGCCTCTTTTCCCTAAGCTTGTTAATGCCATTTATGGATTTGATCTTTGGCAGCAATGAATTAACAGGGGTTGCAAAAGCTGCAACGTTGAACACAGGTAGCATTAAGGATATGATCTATGGTTTCTTACAAACCAATATTGCCAAGTACGGTAAAGTATATGCATTGGGCTGGATATGTTTAAGTATTATTACGGCAGTCTTATTAAAGAACTTATTTTTATACCTTTCTTTTTATTTTTTGGCACCCATCCGAAATGCGGTTACCAGAAAGTATTCAAAATTATTATACAATAAAATTCTTCAACTCCCAATCGGGTATTTTACCGAACAACGCAAAGGCGATATTTTAAGCAGGTCTTCCAATGATATTGCAGAATTAGAATCCTCCATTATCGGAGCCTTGGAAGGGCTAATCAAAGAGCCTTTAAACATTATTGGAATAATTATTGTGTTATTTGCCATTAGTGTTAAACTTACTTTATTTGTTTTTGTGCTATTGCCTTTAGCTGGCTTTGTAGTTGGTCGTATTGGAAGAAGTTTGAAAAAACAAACCAATAAGGCACAGGTTAAATGGGGAGAGATAATGTCTCAAATGGAGGAAACCCTTACAGGCCTGAGAATTATTAAAGCATTTAATGCAGAGGGAAGAGTGAAGAAAAATTTCTTTGGTTTAATAGATGAGATTTTCTTAATTAAGAATAAAATTTTATACCGTCGTGACCTTGCTTCTCCGCTTTCTGAATCATTAGGCGTGATTATACTTTGTTGTGTTTTGTGGTTTGGAGGTAAATTGGTGATCAGTGGTGAAATTTTATCTGGAAGTTCCTTTATTGGTTATGTTGCCCTTTTTTCTCAAATCATCAATCCTTCCAAAGCATTGTCACAGGCAGCATACAACGTGAATAGAGGAATCGCCACTTTGGATAGATTAAATGAAGTTTTGGAGGCCCCGGTAGTGGTAGAAGAACCAGCACACCCTATTGAGATACAAGGATTCAATCAGGAAATTGTATTTAAGAATATAGCATTTTCTTACCAAGACACTACTATCCTGAATCAAATTAATTTAACCATTCAAAAAGGAAAAACCATTGCATTGGTGGGATCTTCAGGAGCAGGTAAAAGTACTTTGGCCGACTTAGTGCCTCGTTTCCACGATGTAACAGCAGGTGAATTATTAATCGACGGAAATAATATTAAAAACTATAGCTTAAACAGTTTAAGAAAGCAAATAAGTATTGTCACCCAAGAACCCATCTTATTTAATGATACTATTGCCGCCAATATTGCATTAGGTAAACCAGAGGCAACAGAAGCTGAAATTATAGAAGCTGCAAAAATTGCCAATGCATATGATTTTATATCTAAAAAAGAAGAAGGGTTTAATACCATTATAGGAGATAGGGGTAGTAAATTAAGTGGTGGCGAACGTCAACGATTAACCATTGCTAGAGCGGTATTAAAGAATCCTCCTATTTTAATTTTAGATGAAGCTACCTCTGCACTGGATACAGAAAGCGAAAAATTAGTGCAAGACGCTATTAACAATATGATGAAAAATAGAACCTCCATTGTGATTGCACATAGGCTGTCTACTATTCGTCATGCAGATGAAATTATTGTATTACAAAAAGGAAGCATTGTTGAACGTGGTAATCACGAAACCTTACTTGCTCAAGGTGGTTACTACAAGAAATTGATAGAGATGCAGGATGTGAAATAAACATTATCATAAAATTTACAAACAGCTTATAACAAAAAAGCCCTGATTAAGATATCAGGGCTTTTTTTATGATTAGGTTTATAACTTATTCTGCAATGTTGGAACTATTTTTTACATAGCCCAATTTAGCTTCTAAACTTAATGTTGCATGAGGTACTGCTTTCAATCTAGCTTTATCAATCAACAAGCCAGTTACTCTACAAATACCATAAGTTTTATTTTGAATACGCATCAATGCTTTTTCTAAATGGTCGATAAAGGTAATTTGACGACTTGCCATCTGACCTAATTGCTCTCTTTCCATGCTCACACTACCGTCTTCCATGGTCATATAACGTGCATCATCATTATCTCCACCCAATTCGTCTTTACGTGTAATTAAACCTTGCAAGTAAACCAACTCTTTTCTTGCAGCATCTAATTTGCGCGTGATGATATCTTTAAACTCCGCTAATTCCGCATCTGAGTATTTTACTAAAGTTTCAGTAGATCTTTCTACTTCCTTTCTTTTTTCCATTGGTACATAACCTGGTTGGTAGGGTACACTGCTCTTTGCATTGATCTTTGGTACTTTCACATCCTTAATAGGCTCTGCTGCTTTGCGAACAGGCTTTACAGGTGGCGTTGGTATTTTTGGAACAGGCTTCGCAGGAGGTACATATTTTTCAACTGGTTTTACAGGAGCTGTAGGCTTTGTCGCTACCGCCGGTTTAGCTGGGACTTTTGCAGATGCTTTCACTGGTGCTGCCTTAACTGGAGCTTTCGCTGGAGCCGCTTTCTTAGCTGGGGCAACTACTTTTTTAGCAGGTGCTTTCGCTGGAGCCGTTTTCTTAGCAGGAGCCGCTACTTTTTTAGCAGGTGCTTTCGCTGGAGCCGCTTTCTTAGCTGGGGCAACTACTTTTTTAGCAGGTGCTGCTTTCTTAGCAGGAGCCGCAACTTTTTTAGCAGGAGCTTTCGCTGGAACCGCTTTTTTTGCTGGGGCAACTACTTTTTTAGCAGGTGCTGCCTTCTTTACAGGGGCCGCTTTTTTTGCTGGAGCTTTCGCTGGAGCAGCTTTTTTAGCTGGTACTGCCTTCTTTGCAGGTACTGCTTTTTTAGCTGGAGCTTTCGCCGGAGCCGCTTTTTTAGCTGGAGCAACTACTTTTTTAGCAGGTGCTGCTTTTTTAGCTGGAGCCGCTGCCTTTTTAGGCGCTGGTTTCTTTGTAGCCATAATTATCCTTTTTGTAAAACTGAAATCCTTAATTTTTGGTCATTTATTTCGACATCCACCCCGTCTTCTAAAGCCGGGACCCAGTCAATTTCCAATGCCAGTATTTCGCGGCAAATATAATCGGAAAATTCATTAATGGAGTCCTTCAAATTCGTGTTATCCACAATTCGGAGTAAAATCTTGTCTGTTAGCTCAAAATTGGCCTCTTTTCGGATATTTTGTACCCTATTTACCAATTCTCGGGCATTTCCTTCCTTTAAAAGGGCTTCGCTTAGCGTAATGTCTAAGGCCACTGTAAGGGCATTTTTAACTGCCACGCTCCAGCCAGGAATATCCTCCGCAATAATCTCTACTTCAGACACCAGTAATGGGATGGATTCACCCTCCACATCCAAATTCAAACTGCCCTCTTTTTCCAGCTGGGTAATTTGAGCCTGACTAAGGGCCGTGATCACCGCCGAAGCTTGCTTCATTTTGGTACCTAACTTCGCACCTAATAATTTGAAGTTGGGTTTTAATTTCTTGCTGATTACCCCTTCCGTCTCTGTGATATAATTTATTTCCTTCACATTTACCTCCGCTAAAATCAATTCCTCCATTTGTTCAATGGCCGCTTTCATTTTTGGATCTAAAACGGGGATTAATATTTTTTGCAAAGGCTGACGCACTTTGATATTTACTTTTTTACGAATTGATAATACCAATGAACAAATATCCTGAGCCATTTGCATACGCTCTTCTAAAGCTATGTCCATTTTAGCCGTATCCGCTTTAGGAAAATCTACATGGTGAATAGACCTCACCTTATGACGTTGGGTAATACCATTTAAATTTCTAAACACCTGATCACAGAAGAAGGGTGCAATTGGCGCCATCAATCGAGTGATGGTTTCCAAACACTCGTACAAGGTTTGATAAGCTGCAATCTTATCCTGCGTGTAAGTGCCTTTCCAAAAACGACGACGGCACAAACGCACATACCAGTTGCTCAAATGCTCGTCCACAAAGGTTTCTATGGCACGACCCGCATTAGTCGGTTCAAAATCATCCATCGAAGTAGTTACAGTTTGCACCAAACTATTTAAAGAAGAAATAATCCATCGATCAATTTCTGGTCTTTCAGCAACAGGAATATAGGCTTGTTCAAATTGGAACTTGTCCACGTTTGCATACAAAACAAAAAACTGATAGGTATTGTATAAAGTGCCAAAGAATTTTCTTTGCACTTCTTGAATTCCAGATAAGTCAAATTTCAAGTTATCCCAAGGCGAAGCATTGGTTACCAAGTACCATCTGGTTGCATCCGCGCCATAGGTTTGTAAGGTCTCAAATGGATTCACCACATTACCCAAACGCTTACTCATTTTATTGCCATTCTTATCCAAAACCAATCCATTACTCATTACCGCTTTGTAGGCTACGCTATCAAATAACAACACCCCCAAAGTATGTAAAGTGTAAAACCATCCACGTGTTTGATCCACCCCTTCGCAAATAAAGTCGGCCGGGAAAGCTTCTCCTTTATCAATCAAGTCCTTATTTTCAAATGGATAATGCCACTGAGCATAAGGCATGGCGCCAGAATCAAACCAAACATCTACTAAGTCAGCTACGCGCTTCATTGGTTGACCACTTGCACTTAATAGTTCAATTTGATCCACAAATGGTTTATGCAAATCCACGTCTAACTTGCCATTAACAATTTGCAAATTCACGTTTTTATTAAACCCTTTGTCTTTAGCAGCTGTATATAAGGTGGTCAATTCTTCTACCGAACCCACACAAATTTCTTCGGTTCCGTCCTCGGTTCTCCAAATAGGCAATGGGGTTCCCCAATACCTGCTTCGAGACAAATTCCAGTCTACCATATTCTCTAACCAGTTGCCAAAACGTCCTTCACCTGTGCTTTTTGGTTTCCAGTTGATGGTTTTATTCAATTCTACTAATCTATCTTTTACTGCAGTCGTTTTGATAAACCAAGCATCCAATGGATAGTACAAGATGGGCTTATCTGTTCTCCAGCAATGCGGATAGTTGTGCTCATACTTTTCAACTTTAAAAGCACGATTTTCTTTTTTTAATTTTACGCAGATGTCTACATTCACATCTACATACTCTTTTTCGTCCTTGTAATTTTTTACAAAACGACCACTAAATTCTCCTACGCCATCTACAAATTTTCCTTCTCTATCTACAAGCGTAATAATACCTAAGTTGTTTTTTTGTCCCACTTTATAGTCATCCGCAACAAATGCAGGAGCGGTGTGTACAATACCTGTTCCATCTTCGGTGGTAACAAAATCGCCAGTCATAATTTTAAATGGATCGCCTTCAAATGTGGCAGGATTGTTAGCCTCGAATGGCATAAGTTGTTCGTAACGCAATCCGTTCAATTGCGATCCTTTAAACTCAGCAAGTATTTTCCAAGGCACTATTTTATCTCCTTCCGCAAAGGTTTCAAGCACCAACCCTTCTTCTTTAAAATATTTTGACAGCAAGGCTTTAGCCAATACTACATTCACTGGCAATGCAGTGTATGGATTGAAAGTGGCTACTAATACATAATCAATATTTGGACCCACCGTTAAGCCTAAGTTGGAAGGCAGTGTCCATGGCGTGGTCGTCCAAGCCATATAATACACATCCTGATTGTTTTTATTTTGAGCAGCTGCATCAAACAAAAATTTGGAATCAGCCGAGTTTGTTGCTTTAAACATAACTACAGCCGATGTGTCTTTTACATCCTTATAAGTGCCCGGCTGATTTAATTCATGCGAACTCAAACCGGTTCCTGCAGCAGGCGAATAAGGCTGTATACTTACACTTTGGTATAAGTATCCTTTTTTATAGAGGGTACTTAAAATCCACCAAAGTGTTTCAATATAATTATTTTCAAAAGTGATATAAGGATTATTTAAATCCACCCAATAACCCATCTTGTTGGTAATATCGTCCCACTCTTTTTTATATCTTAATACTGCTTCACGACATTTTTGGTTGTATTCCTCTACCGAAATTTTCTTTCCAATATCTTCTTTGGTAATACCCAGCTCTTTTTCTACTCCCAATTCCACGGGTAAGCCATGCGTATCCCATCCACCTTTTCTTTTAACTTGAAATCCTTGCATCGTTTTGTAACGACACATCATATCCTTTAAAGTTCTAGAAATAACATGGTGAATGCCGGGCATCCCGTTGGCACTTGGAGGCCCTTCGTAAAATACAAATGGGGTGCTGCCCTCTCGTAAACTAACGGATTGCTCAAATGCCTGTTCTTTTTTCCAGGCGGCTAATATTTCTGCCTCAATGGTGGGCAGGTGTAAGCCATTAAATTCTGGGTATTGATTGCTCATAAAACGCTTGTCCTAGCTGATTTTTAGGGCACGAAGGTACGAAATTTTGCGTTATTCTGGACTGGACGTGGTTTCCGGAGCCTTGGCTTTTGGATCTTCCCCAAAAAACTTTCCTTGAAACACAAAAAGGGCAATCACGCCTGTACTTATGGCCATGTCTGCAAAATTGAAAACAGGACGGAAAAATTCAAATTCCTCCCCGCCCCATATAGGAAACCAGGTAGGGAAATGGGCGTCTCGAATGATAGGGAAATAAAACATATCCACCACTTTACCATGTAAAAAAGGGGCATAGCCTCCTGTTTCAGGTAAAAAACTAGCTACTTGGGCAGTATAAGGAAGGCTTTCATTAAAAAGCAGGCCATAAAACATACTATCAATTAAATTACCAACTGCGCCGGCAAAAATAAGCGAGGCGCAAAATATAAAGCCAGGATGGTATTGCTTCTTAATAAAACCTTTAATTAAAAAAGATCCCCAAATAACCGCTCCCAATCTAAATAGCGTAAGGATGATTTTGCCGAAACTTCCTCCAAATTTCATACCCCAGGCCATTCCCTCATTTTCTATAAAATGGAGTCTTGCCCATGAGCCAATGATGGAATGCTCCTCCCCAATGAAGAAATTTAATTTTATATAAAACTTAATAGCTTGATCAATAAATAAAATAACAAGTATTAAAGCAATAACTTTTTTTCCGTTCATGTTTTGAATAAATTAAGTACAAAGATTGGTGCGTATTCGCTTAGTGCCTTACTTCCCTTTTTTGTTTTTGCTTGTTTACGAAAATGGAATACAAGATGGAGCCTGTGATACAAAATAAAATCACTAACAAGGAAAGGATTACTTGTGTATTTTTATCCATCAACATGTTAATGTAATGCTCTCCCAACATTTTCACACCAATAAATACAAGCACAATAGCAATGCCTTGCTGTAAATGTTCAAATTCTTTAACAGCCCCTCTTAATAAAAAGAATAGAGACCTTAATCCTAAAACTGCAAAAATATTTGAAGTGTATATTACCAAACTGTTTTGTGAAATACCCATTACAGCTGGTATAGAGTCCAATGCAAATACCAAGTCAATCGCCGCCAATAAGACCACTACTACAAATAAACTGGTATACAAGGGTTTGTTGTTATGGTCTTTGATTACAAATTTTCCATCTCCGTCGGTGGCGCCAATGGGCAAGAATTTTTTCAAAAATAAATACACTTTAGACTGATGTGGATCAAAACTATCTTCCTCTCCTGCTGTATACATATGATAACCCGTGTATACTAAGAAAGCGCCGAATATATAAAGCACCCATGCAAATTTTGCAACCAAGGCGACTCCAATTGTAATAAATAATACACGGAAAATGATAGCTGCCAAAATACCTATCAATAATACTCTTGAATAATGTTTTTCTTTCACCTTAAAAGAATCGAAAATAAGTATGAAAACAAAAATATTATCTATACTTAAGCTCCATTCCATTAAATAGCCACTCAAGTATTCTAAACCAATTTTTTGCCCTTCCTCAATCCACAAAAAAACAAAAAATGCAAGGGCCAATAAAACCCACAAAAAAGTTTGCTTTAATGCTTGTCGAATGGTGATAATGGCATTTTTTTTACTCATAAATCCCAGGTCCAAGACAAGGGCGATTACAATAACTGCACCGAAAACGGTATATACGATTTGATCTGTACTCATGGGATAAAGTTAATAAAGAATTGCTAGGCTGCAAATTGACGTTTTCTATACTGACTCCACAAGGCCGAAATCGCCATTAAAAGTAATACCGGTCCTACAACAAGCAAGGTCTGCCAAAAAAATCGATTTTGTTCCAATCTTTCCTTGTCTAATAGTCTTAAAACGATTGTTTTATTCCTGCTCTCCAGCAATCCTGCTGGCTCTGTCAATAGTGCGATGGTATTGAGATAAAAGTTTTTATTGGCAAACTGGTATTCATCAAATGGCAACATCCCCATGGGTAATGGAATCGGCTCCCCTTGCTCGTTTTTACTAATTCTATTGGTAAAAATATCAGCATCTGAAATAACAATTTGCTTGGAAACATTCAGCCCTTTGGCTAAAAAGGGACGTCCTGTATTTCGTTGAACACTGTCTTGCCAACTTTCTGACAATCTATTGGCATACAAGGAGAGAAATCTTCCCTCTAATAAAACAGCAACCGGTAAATGATGCTTGTTAAAACTAAGCATATCGGTTTCGTCCTTCACACTATTTAAACTCACTAAACTCGGCGTTGCAATCAATCGACTATTGGTGTCGGTGGTTAACAAAATAGTTTTTTGGATCCCCTTGGAACCAACGGTATCCAAACTAGAGGGGAATAGAGACAATACTCGATCCATGTTTTGCGTAACAGCTACCTGATCATTTCCATTTAAAAATGGATAGTAGGGCCATGGAATTCTTTGAATCATGGGAGCGCCATCGGCTTGCTTGCCAACCACAATGGGCAACTTAGAACAATTCAAATCCTGTACTAAGTTGGCGTTAATTCTGACGCCGTATTTGAACAATAAATCATCTAATTGTAACCCTCTGTCATAAGCAATATAAGCGCCTTCTGTTTTTTGAAGACTGTCATACTCGGCATACAATTTATCAATGGCCCAAATAATATTTCCTCCAGACATTACATACTGGTCTAATTTTAATTTATCCCCATCTGTGAAAGGAAGGGTTGGTTTTACAATTAATAAAGTTTTTATTTTGGAAGCATCGGGATATCCTTTTTTCAAATCAAAGACACTTAACCGATATTGGTTTTTTATGGATTGACCCAGATCATTTACTGTTAAATCAATGGGCTCGCCATTGCCTACCAAATAGCTGATTTGTGGCACTTCTGTTCTATTTAATAAATAAATGGCCTGAACAAATTTATGCTCCAACAGTGCTTCCGCAGCATTAGCGCTTGCTTCTGGGTCCTCCGTAGGAATATCTTTTACTACATTATATGGCTTGAAGTATTTTTTACTAGCTCTCAAATCAACTGCAATGGGCTGGTGACCTTGCACCTCTACAATCGCGCCTGGCATAATTAATTGATCTACTCTTTTGTCTGATCCCTTCCCATCCTCTTGCACGCGTTCAATAGGCACTCCCATTTTGGACAAGCTATCATAAAAAACGTACAAGGCCGAATCCTTATACATTTTACTAGGCACTTCCAATTGCCATTGAATGTTTTTGGGATTGATATTTTTAAGTTGATTCAATAATTGAGTTGCCGACTGTGCAATTTTCTGATAATAAGTAGGAATATCGCCGCCTAAGTATAAATGAATGGTTACCGGTGTCTCCACTTGCGCTAAAATAAGTTCGGAGCTTTTACTTATACTATATCGATGGTCTTTGGTAAGATCTAATTGAGCAGGAAAAAGGGAGCTTATATAATTGAGTAGCAAAATAGCAAACAATACCAGCCCATTTTTCACCTTGCCTTTAATTTGCTCAATGGCGCCAATGCTAAACAATACCACTATGGAGAAAAAGTATACCATATCGGATAAAGCAATCACTCCTTTGCTTACATTTTGATAATGAAAAGCCAATCCGAGTTGTTGAATATAATAACCAAATGCGCTCCCAAATAAGGAAAGGGAATGGATCCCTTCAAATCCTTTAAATAAGATAATAGAAATAGCAATGGACAATAACAAAGCCACTAAGCTATTCTTCGTAGTACTACTTGCAAACACACCAATGCTTGTATACACCATGGCCAAACAAAGCAATCCCCAATAAGACCCAAAGGTCGCTCCCCAATCCAAACCCCCAACAGCACTTAGATTATCCAAGGCAATGGCATACACTAAGGTTGGGACAATGGCAATAAAAGCAATTAGAAAAGCACCAATAAATTTAGCCATCACCAATTGCCAAGCTTGAATGGGTAAAGTACGCAACAATTCATAGGTTCCTAGTTTGTACTCGTCCGAAAAACTACGCATGGTGATTGCAGGAAGCAATAGCAACAAAAACCAAGGTGCAAAATCAAAATAGACTTGCAAGGAGGCGTAACCAAAATCAAATACATTGTAATTGGGCAAAACAAATAAAAATAACCCATTTGCAATGAGGTAAAACCCAATGATTAAATAACCGGTTAGTCCGTTAAAATATTGTGTCCATTCTTTTTTACAAATTGCCCACATAGGTCTCAAAGCTACAAAAAAATAATGCCCCAGTGGGTACTGAGGCATATTTTATAAAAGTTAAATAAGGTTACACTGCAAAGCTTTCGCCACAACCACAACTTCTACTCGCATTGGGGTTGTTGAAGTAGAATCCCTTACCGTTTAAGCCATCTGAAAAATCCAATTCTGTATTGACTAAATAAAGAAAGCTTTTTAAGTCCGTTACAATTTTCACTCCATTGTCCTCAAACACTTGATCCATTGGCTTGATTTCGTTATCAAAGTCTAATTTATAGCTTAAGCCTGAACAGCCACCCCCTACCACGCCTACTCTTAAAAAGTAAGCGGAATCGTTAGCGATTTCAGCATCCTGCATAAGTTGAATCACTTTTGCTTTAGCTTTCTCACTCACCCAAATCGTATTCTCTGTTACAGTACTCATTACTTATGAATTAGTGGATACGCTCTTCGAATACCAATTCTTCTAAGCCATTCTTTTTACGGTAATCGTTGATGGCAGATTTAATAGCGTCTTCTGCTAAAACCGAACAGTGAATTTTTACTGGAGGCAAATTTAATTCCTCTACTAAATCCATGTTATCAATTTTAACGGCTTCGTCCACAGACTTTCCTTTTAACCACTCTGTAGCTAAAGAAGAAGAAGCGATGGCAGAACCACAACCAAATGTTTTGAATTTTGCATCGGTAATAATACCTGTTGCCTCGTCCACTTGAATTTGCAAACGCATTACGTCTCCACATTCTGGTGCACCTACTAAACCGGTACCTACTGTTTTTGATGCTTTATCTAAAGTTCCTACGTTTTTAGGATTAGAATAATGATCAATTA
>JACCDH010620561.1_pt1 | contig 15533 bp, 10 predicted proteins | sample 7442481 | NCBI WGS metagenome assembly JACCDH01 (sample SAMN15323433, study PRJNA562643) | freshwater metagenome | isolation source: river surface water | place: USA:Blue River Watershed | collected 2017-08-15
TCAATTCAAAACGTTCGGTTAGTTCTGGATTGTCGCGGTGTTGTTTACAAAGCGGACTCATTTCTTTTGGATAATCCGTGATGAAAGTAGGTTGAATGTAATTTCCTTCGCATTTAGCGCCAAAAATCTCGTCAATCAATTTTCCTTTCCCCATAGTTTCGTCTACATCAATGCCCATTCCTTTTGCAGCAGCAAACAATTCGGCTTCTGATTTTCCAGAAATATCAAAACCAGTAAAATGTTTGATAGAATCCGTCATGGTTACTCGTGCATACGGCGCTTTGAAATTGATTTTGTGTTCGCCAAAAGTCACTTCGCTCGTTCCGTTAACCCCAATAGCACAATGCTCAAGCAAGTTTTCGGTAAAGTTCATCATCCAGTTGTAGTCTTTATAGGCTACATATATTTCCATAGCGGTAAACTCTGGGTTGTGCGTTCTGTCCATTCCCTCGTTACGGAAGTTTTTAGAGAACTCATATACCCCTTCAAATCCACCAACAATTAATCGTTTTAAATACAACTCATTGGCAATACGCATGTACAACGGAATGTCAAGCGAGTTGTGGTGTGTGATAAAAGGTCGTGCCGCAGCACCACCTGGAATCGGTTGTAAAACAGGAGTTTCTACCTCAAGATAGCCTTTGTCGTTAAAAAAAGAACGCATCGCATTGAACAATTTAGTTCTTTTAATGAAGGTGTCTTTTACGTGGTCGTTTACCGTTAAATCAACATAACGACGACGGTATCTTTGTTCAGGGTCAGCAAAGGCATCGTGAATTTTTCCATCGGCATCTACTTTTACTACAGGAAGAGGTTTCAATGCTTTTGCCAAAACCGTTAATCCATACACATGAACCGATATTTCGCCCACTTGGGTTTTAAAAACGGTTCCGCGAATCCCAATGAAATCACCAATGTCCAATAATTTTTTGAAAACCACATTGTACATCGTTTTTTCTTCATCATCCGAAATGTCATCTCTAGAAACATACACTTGAATGCGTCCTTCTGCATCCTTCAATTCAGCAAAAGAAGCTTTTCCCATGATGCGTTTTCCCATCAATCGGCCGGCCAAAATCACTTCTTTACCTTCGTATTTCTCGAAGTTAGCAAGGATTTCGCTCGAATAGGCGGTGGTGGTAAACTCCGCTGCGGGATAAGGTTCAATACCTAAATTGCGCAATTCGGTAAGTGCTTCTCTACGTAAAATTTCTTGTTCGGATAATGCCATTATATTCTGATTTTAAGAGCGCAAAGATAGTTAAATTTAAAAAATGTGGCAATTTCAAAATTTGAAAATAAGGATAGTTTTTTTAGGAGCAGCAATTTCTCTTTTTTCAAGCTGTTTAGTCCTGCTATTCGCTCTATCTTTTTTAGGGTGCTTTGACTTCGAGAGCCTCAGCCGGCGTCCCCTAAAAAAGGATGCCGCTGCTATCAGGGCTAGAAAACACGATTTTGTTTTCAAAACTTTGTACCTTTGTCAAACAAATAAAAAAGGAACGGGTGCAAATTGCTTCATTCCTCGTAGTGACAAATGAACAAACAAATCCAATTATACGATTTAGGAAACAAAGATTACAAAGCTACTTGGGAATACCAAGAAGAATTGTTTAAAGGTATTGTCGATCTAAAAATTCAAAATAGGAAAGACGAAACCAATTTGCCTACACCAAATTATTTCCTTTTTGTAGCACATCCGCATGTATATACTTTGGGTAAAAGTGGTGATTTGAGTAATTTGTTACTTTCAGAAAAACAATTAGAAGCCAAAGGCGCTACATTTTATAAAATCAATCGGGGAGGAGATATTACGTATCACGGACCGGGTCAAATTGTAGGTTATCCTATTTTGGACTTGGAAAATTTCTTTACTGATATTCATAAATACTTGCGTCTTCTGGAAGAAGCTATTATTTTAACTTTAGCCGAATACGGTTTGACTTGTGGTAGAAGCGAAGGAGAAACTGGAGTTTGGTTGGGTGTTGGGACTCCCTTCGCTCGAAAAATTTGTGCTATGGGAGTGCGTGCCTCTCGTTGGGTCACCATGCACGGATTTGCCTTAAACGTCAATGTAGATTTAGGGTATTTTGATAATATTATTCCGTGTGGTATTCGCGGAAAAGCAGTAACTTCTTTAAATGTAGAATTAGGAGTTGAAAAAGTAGATGAAGACCAAGTAAAAGCTAAAATCCTAAACCATTTTGCTTCGCTCTTTGAGGCAGAATTGCTAATTAGTGAAGCATTTTATTAATCTTTGTGCCTTAGCACCTTAGTGGCAAAAAAAATCTAAATTTCTAGCTTCAACTGCTCGGGTAACAATCTAAAACTCATGCGATGGTATTTGGTTACTCCATATTTCTGAATGGCTTCGCGGTGTTCTTGTGTTGGGTAGCCTTTGTTTTGTTTCCAATTGTACATCGGGAATTCTTCGTGAATACGGTTCATATACTCGTCTCGGTATGTTTTCGCCAAAACAGAGGCGGCGGCAATACTCATAAATTTAGCATCTCCTTTTACAATACAACTGTGCGGAATATCTAGCACAGGTTTAAATCGATTGCCATCCACAATAATATACTCAGGTTGTGGGCTGAGTTTCAAAATACTTTCTTGCATGGCTTTGATAGAAGCGTTTAGAATATTGATTTCGTCAATAACTAATGGTTCTAAATGAGTTACAGCAAAGGACACAGCTTGCTCTTCTATAATTGGGCGTAGTTTTTCTCTTATTTTTTCAGACAACTGTTTGCTGTCATTCAGAACTTTATTTTCAAAATTAGCAGGTAAAATTATCGCTGCTGCAGTTACTGGTCCAGCAAGGCAACCCCGACCCGCTTCGTCAGTACCGGCTTCTAAATTTTCTGTCAAATAAAATTTATACAACATAAACAGATATTTTTTACAAAATTATTTTTTTTTAAAATATATTTCAATAAATCGTAAATTTTAATGAGTATTTTTTATTAAAATGGAATCAATAGAAAGATTTTATAACATATATAAATAATAATAATGATAAAGATTTGCTTTATTAAGAATTAATTAAGAGTTTTGTGATTAACTAATTCAAAATTTTTTAACATGAAATTAAAATTCAAGTGGATTTATACGCTTTTACTAGCGTTGTCTATGCAGTTTTCTTTTGCTCAAGAGAAAACAGTTTCTGGGGTTGTTTCAGATGCATCTGGTCCCGTTCCTGGCGCTAACGTAGTCGTTAAAGGAACAAAAAATGGAGTACAAACTGATTTTGATGGTAAGTTTGCTATCAAAGCAAAAGTAGGTGATGTATTGGTAGTTTCTTTTGTAGGAATGCAAGATACTTCTGCAAAAGTAGGTGCTTCTACTACTATAAACTTCAAGCTTCAACAAGGTAATACTCTTGAAGAAGTAGTTGTTGTTGGGTATGGTACACAAAAGAAAAAAGAAGTTACCAGTTCAGTTTCTAAAATCAATGGTGGAGCTATTCAGGGATTAGTTACGCCTAGTTTTGAGGGACAATTAGCAGGTAGAGCTACGGGTGTTCAAGTAACAACTGCAAATGGAATTGTTGGAGAGGCCCCTAGAGTAAGAATTCGTGGAATAGCTTCGATTAATTCTGGAACTCAACCTCTTTATGTGGTTGATGGTATGCCAATTTATTCAGGAGATATCGGAGGTTATGCAAGTACAAATGCACTTGGAGATATTAATCCGAATGATATTGAATCTATCGAGGTTTTGAAAGACGGTGCGGCATCTGCAATTTATGGTTCAAGAGCTGCTAATGGTGTTATTTTGATAACTACAAAGAAAGGGAAAAAAGGAACAATGGTGGTTAACTATAATAACGTTACAGGTTTTGCTTCTCCTTTTAAAACGTTTGATTTATTGCAGACACCAGATTTTATCAAAATATCGAATGAGAAAAGAACAAATATAAGTTCTACAAATACATTGTGGGCTAGAGGAACTGATTATAATACAGATTGGCAAAAAGCAGTTCTAAATAGTAGTGCATTACAAATAGATCATAATTTATCTTTTTCTGGAGGTAATGAAGAAACTAAATATTTCTTTTCACTTGGTTATACAGAACAAGATGGTATAGCAAAATCAAACTCAATGATTCGTTATAATTTGAGATCAAATATCGAACATAAAATTAATAATTGGTTGACATTTGGTGGAAGCATTGCTTTAACTCAGACAGAATATGATGGTTTGAATACTGGAAGAAATTCTTTGTCAGGTAATATTTTTAATGCAATAAGACAGTTACCAAATACTCCTATTTATGACGCTAATAATCCAACAGGTTACAATATTAATTTGTCTAATGGATTTATGGGAGCTTGGGACAATTTAACTAATGTTGGAGATAATATCAGTAATATTGTTTACAGTTTAGATAAAAATAAATATCAATCCAAAATTAGAAGAACATTGGTAAATGCATTCATGTCGGCTAACATTACTGATGGATTGAATTATAGATTACAAGCGAGTGTAGATAATGGTAATACGGGAGGATTTCTGTACTGGGATCCAGTTCATGGAGACGGTAGAGGTAGTTTAGGAAGGTTGCAGAATAATAATACAGATCTAACTAGATGGAATGTGCAAAATATAGTTTCATATAATAAAACGTATTTTGACGCTCATAACATTTCTGCTACTGGGGTTGTAGAATATCAAAAAGAAAGAAATCAATCATTTTTTGGTGTAGGGACTAATTTATTGAATGAGTTCTATAATCAAAATCTAGTGACAGGTTCTTATGCAAATCAAGAGTCTGGAGGAGGGGTAACTGAAGTAGGTATTATGTCATACATCGGTAGATTAACATACAACTACAAACAAAAATATTTCTTACAAGGTTCAGCCAGACGTGATGGTTTGTCTAAGTTAAGTTCGGACACAAGATGGAATACTTTTACAGGTTATTCTGCAGGTTGGAATATTGCTAAAGAATCTTTCTTTAACAGATTTACAAAATATGTAAGTGAATTAAAAATTAGAGCTTCGTATGCTGAAGTGGGTAATACAGAAATTGGATCATATCCATATTTAGGTCTTACATCAGCTTCACCGTATGGTAGTTTAAATGGTTTAGGATTTAGTCAGTTCGGTAATGATGCTTTACAATGGGAAACTAGTAAAAAAACAGATATTGGAGTAGACTTAACGGTTTTTGATAATGTTAAATTTACTTTTGACTATTTCAAAAATGATATTGATGGTTTAATATTAAATTCTCCTGTTGCTCCATCTTTAGGAGTTCCTAATAATTCTATTTCTAAAAACATTGGAAGTTTAGTTAATGACGGGTATGAATTTGGGGTTGAATTCAATTTGTTTAACAAAGAAAACTTTAAGTGGGATATCAATACTAATTTGACTTTACAAAGAAATAAAGTGACTGCCACACCTGATGGTAATGATATTATTGGAGGATCTTCAACAGATACAAATATTGCTCCAAATCTTATCATTCGTCAAGGAGAATCTATGAACTCTTTGTTTGGATTTGAATATTGGGGAGTAAATAAAGCGAATGGTTTCCCTGTATATTATAAGGCGAATGGAACATTGGTTCAAGGTAACCCTTCTTCACAAAGTTATACTGTGTTTGATCCAAGTAATCCAACTGCCACAGGAGCAGCTGCAACTTTGACTCAATCAGATAAAAAAATCTTAGGGAATACTTTGCCTAAATATTTTGGAGCATTTAATTCAAAAATGGTTTACAAAAATTTTGATTTGACTTTCTTGGTAAGATTTAGTGGAGGGAATAAAATATTCAACTCGACTAGAAGAGACTTGATGAATCAAAACTTTAACAACAACGGTACTGAAATTTTAGGTAGATGGCAAAGCCCTTCATCTCCTGGAGATGGATGGACTCCTAAATTGTGGGCTGGAGGAAATACTTTCTTAAATCAAACTAGTAATGCTATAACCCGTTTTGTTGAAAATGGAGATTTTATTAGTTTGGATAATTTAACTCTTGGTTATAATTTACCGGCTTCATTGACTTCTAAAATTAATGTTAATGCTATTAGATTCTTTGTTCAAGGACAAAATGTATTAATGATAACAAATTACAAAGGGTTAGATCCTGAAATGGAAACTTCTGGTGTTGACTTGAATGGAACACCTAGAGCTAAAATATTTTCTGTTGGAGTTAACGTAAAATTATAATTACTATGAAAAGACAATTTTTTAAACTAATAACGCTCTCGATTCTTGTTGTAGGATCAGTGTCGTGTACTGAAGAGAAGATCTTAGACTTATCTCCAGTAAATAATATTTCAATTAACGATGCATTTTCTACACCGTCTTTGATAGAAGCATCAATTAATGGAATGTATAACGCTGCAGCTATCGGTCAGTATAATTCTACATCTCCAAATGGAGGACGTGGTTATGTTTGGGGAGCTGCATTTGTTCAACAAAATGACTGTAGAGGAGAAGATGTTGTTAATGAACAAGCATTTTACCAGCTAACTTATACAAATACATATGATCCAGGAACAGCAAATAATTCCTACTATTGGATTGATGGATATCGATTGATTAATCGTTGTAATTTAGTTATTGAAGGTGTTACTGCAGCTGTTCAAAAAGGAATCATTACTTCTGCTGTTGGAAACGATTATATTGGTCAAGCTAAATTTTTAAGAGCAATTACTCATTTTGAATTATTGATTCATTTTGCAAGACCATACCAATTTTCAGCAGGTGCATCTCATGCAGGTATACCTTACAGAGAAGTTGGAATTGACACTCAATCTGAAATTGATTCAGAATCTTTAAAAGGTAGAAATACTGTTGCAGAGTGCTATACTAAAGTTATTGCAGATTTGAACGATGCAGAAAGTTTAATTACTAATACTACTAAAAGTAAAGCATCTAAAAATGCAGCGATAGCTTTTAAAACAAGAGTGTATTTACATAAAAGAGATTGGGCAAATGTTATTACAGAAGGTAACAAATTATCTTCATTGGCATTAACAGCTAATCCTGGAGATCCTTTTGTGACAGCTAATAATTTAAGCAATGTTGAATCAATTTTTTCAATAGCGCATGCTTCTACAATGAATCCAGGGGTTAATGCAGCTTTGGCTTCACAATATAAAAGAAGATTATTAGTTAGTATAAGTCCAATTATTTGGAATGATCCTCAGTGGTTGTCTGATGATAAAAGAAGAACTGAGGGTGATTTAGTGTTTACTTCAGCAGGAAGAAAATATACAAATAAATACAAAGATGATGTAACTTATACTGATGCGGCACCTGTAATTCGTTATGCAGAAGTATTGTTGAATATGGCAGAGGCCCATGCTAGAAAATCTACTCCAGATTTAACAACTGCATTAACATTGTTAAATCGTGTTAGAAATAGAGCTTTAGCAAATCCTTCTACTCAAGCCTACACATCTACTAGTTTGCCAAATCAATTATCAATGGTTGGAGCAATATTAAAAGAGAGAAGAATTGAGTTTTTGATGGAGGGTCGTCGTTGGGCAGATATTCATAGATTACAAGGTGATGATTTGTATCCAATGGATGGTATTCCAGCTAAGGTGGCTAATGGTTCTCCTTTGGCAAGTTCATATCAAATAGGTGCAGGTTATTCTGGACCATATGGTGTACCAGCTCTTCCAGGTTCTGATTTCAAATTCTTGTGGCCAATACCTGTATTGGAAACAGCGGTTAATCCAACTTTGAAAGCCCAACAAAATCCAGGATGGTAATTTAGTTGTAGTTTTCTATAATTCTTAAAACAGCAGTAAGCAATTGTTTACTGCTGTTTTTTTTATCCCTTTATATCAATTACCTTTGTGCAGCTAATTGGAGATGTCCTATTTTATTTGCAAATGAGAATTTATCTTAATTTACTTTTTTTATTTCTTTCTCTTGTTGTTTTTTCTCAAAATGAGAAGAAGAGTTCGGCTGATTTTAATTCCTCATATCGAAGTGTGTCAGATAGTATCTCTACTAAGAAAAAGATAGCCACTATAGATTTATACAGAGTGATCACTATTGATAGAGACACTACTTACATAGATACTTCTCTAACCATTCAAAAAGAATATAGTCATAATTATCTGAGGCAAGATACTTTTGGCTTATTGCCGTTTCCAAATGATGGACAAACCTATAATATATTACAGTATAGTCTAACTCAATTTTCTCCTTATCCTGAGTTTGGGTTTAAAGCAAAGCATTTTAACTTTATAGAAGCAAATGCCATTAGATATGCCTCTGTAGCAACACCAGTTACAGAATTATATTTTAAAACAACGCAACTAAAGGGGCAATCAGTAGATTCTTTTTTTACTTTGAATACTTCTCCAAATCTCAATTTTTCAATTGCTTATAGAGGATTACGATCTCAAGGAAAATATATTAATCAATTGGCAAGTGCAGGTAATTTTAGGTTTACCACCAGTTATAATACAAGCAATCAAAGGTATCGAGCCAATTTTCATTATGTACAACAAGATATTCTGAATGAAGAAAATGGAGGTATTACTACTGTTAATGATTTTGAAAGTGGTGATTTAGATTATAAGAACAGACAGCGATTAGAAGTTTTTCTGACAGATGCTAAGTCTTTTCTTAAAGGTAAGAGGGTGTTTTTAGATCATATTTTTAGAATAAACACACTTTCAAAAAGTAATAATTTGTATGTAAATCACCAATTTAATTACGAAAACAAGTTTTTTGAATACAATCAAACAACCGTCCCTTCAACTTTAAGTGGAACTATTGTATATCGATTTGGAGATTCATTTAAAACAAGCGGAATTAATGATCAAACTCATTATAATAAAATGTATAATAAGCTAGGATTGACCTATGAGAATACATTCTTAGGGAAATTCCAGTTTTTTGTAGATGATTTTAGATCGAATTATTATTATAATCAGATTCTTATTTTTGACAATCGAACCGTTCCAAGTGCTTTGTCTCAAAAAATAAATAGCGCAGGAGGTCAATACGAATACCGAAAAAACAAATGGAATGGAAAATTTTTGTATTCTAGATCGATTACCAATCAGTCATTGTCTAATTTAGACGCCAAAATGCAATTTGATTTAGATGCTGAAAATCAATTTACATTTCAGTATCAAAACATCAATAAACTACCAAATAATAACTACAATCTGCATCAAAGTAGCTATGTGGCTTATAACTGGTCTAATAATTTTAATAACGAAAAAATCAATTCATTATCCGCAAGTGCTACAACACCATGGATAAATGCATCATTCCAATTTTCGGTTTTAAAAGATCATTTGTTTTTTGATGATGTTTCTACTGATGCTCAAAAATTAGTTCAGACACAGATTGTGTCTCCTTCTCAATATGCAGGAACTATTAATTATCTTTCTTTGAAGCTGAGTAGAGAGTTTCGGTTTGGAAAATTTGCTTTAGATAATACTGTTTTATATCAAAAAGTGGAGCAAAATCAAGCTATTTTGAATGTCCCGGAATTAGTAACAAGAAATACGATTTATTTTACGGATTATTTTTTCAAAAAAGCATTGTACTTGCAAACAGGCGTTGTATTTAATTATTTTACAAAATATTATGCAAATGATTACAATCCAGTAATCGGGGAGTTTTTTGTGCAAAGAGAGAAACAAATTGGAAACTTTCCTAACCTTGATTTTTTCGTGAATGCTAAAATTCAAAGAACCCGAATTTATTTTAAAGCAGAACACTTTAATTCCTCTTTATCAGGTAATAATTTTTATGCATCTCCTAATAATCCCTATCGCGACCTTACCATTCGATTTGGTTTAGTTTGGAACTTCTTTGAATAAAAAAATAATTTTCTTTTGGGGTTTGGAACTGAAATAAATGATTCTTTTTTAGTATTTTAGTTTTTCATTTAATAGCCCCCTGAATGAAAGAAGATTTTTTACACTACCTCTGGAAATTTAAAAAATTCAACACCCTAAATCTTATGACTACTCAAGGAGAAGTTATTAGTATTATTCATGTTGGACGTTATTTAGAACAAGCGGGCCCGGATTTTTTCAATGCTCAAATTATAATTGGCAATCAAAAATGGGCAGGTAGTGTAGAAATACACTTGAAATCTTCCGATTGGTATGCACATCATCATGAACAAGACTCAGCCTATGAAAATGTAATTCTTCATGTAGTTTGGGAGCATGATATTGATGTTTTTAGAAAGGATAATTCAGTTATTCCAGTTTTAGAATTGAGTAATTATGTTGCTTCAAAAACGGTTGTTAATTACCAATCATTACGTTCTACAAAATCTTGGGTTTTTTGTGAAAATCAATTGGCTGATTTTGATGAATTTATTCTAAGGAATTGGCAGGAGCGTTTGTTTTTTGAGCGTTTAGAAAGAAAATCAAAATCTATTTCAAACTTACTCATTCAAACTAATTCGGATTGGGAGTCTGTATTATTTAATTTATTGGCTAAAAATTTTGGTTTGAATACTAATGGGGAGCAGTTTCTTAAAATAGTTGGCGCGCTTCCATTTTCGGTAATCCGAAAAGAATCTTTTGAACCAGAAAATATAGAAGCGCTACTTTTAGGTAATGCAGGCTTGTTGGACTCTGACAAGGAAGATAGTTATTTTAAGGATTTAAAATTTAGGTATTATTATTTACTTCAAAAATACCAATTAGAAAAGCCAGTACTAGCTCCAGTGCAATTTTTTAAACACCGACCGGATAATTTTCCAACAATTCGTTTGTCGCAATTGGCTATGTTGTATCATGTCCATCGCAATTTATTTTCAAAAATTATAGAGTTAAATTCTGCTGAAGCTATCTATTCACTTTTCGAAGTATCCGCAACATCGTATTGGTTAAACCATTATCAATTTGATAAAGTGAGTCCAAAGAAGAAAAAAATGCTGTCAAAATCATTTATTGATTTACTTATAATAAATACGATTGTACCTATTCAGTTTGCTTATGCGCAAAGTCAAGGAAAAGAAAATAGTGACAATTTGATTCAATTATTGCATGCAATTGCTCCCGAAAAAAATGCTGTAATCGATAAATTTAAGTCTTTTGGAATTGTTGCTAACAATACATTTGAAACACAATCTTTATTGCAGTTAAAAAATGAATACTGTAATTATGGTAAATGTATGAATTGTGCTATTGGGATAGAATTGATTAAAAATTAATCAGTTAAATGAAATTTATGTAATTTTGGAATTAAATACGACTTACATTGAATCAATTAAAATTTTTTTTAGAAAAACATGGATTTCATGTATCCTCTCGATTGGCGGATGCTTTAGGGATGCGTGCCAGTAGTGTCCGATTGTTTTTTATTTATTTGTCTTTTGTTACCGTCGGATTGTGGTTTGCGGTCTATTTAGTATTAGCTTTTTGGATTCGATTAAAGGATTTGATTAGAGCTAAACGTAGCTCTGTTTTTGATTTGTAAATTTTGAGTATAAAAAAAAGGAGCTTAATAGCTCCTTTTTTCAGTTTCTTAATGTACTTATTTTTCTTTATTTAAAACACTATGTTTTTTTCCGTATGAAAAATAGAATACAACACCTAACGCCATCCAAGCAAAGAGACGGAGCCAGTTAGTCCATCCTAAACCATACATCATAGCGATACAAACTGCTACTCCTAATAGTGGAACTAAAGGAACAAATGGAGTTTTGAATTCACGCACCATATTAGGTTCTTTAACTCTAAGTATAATTACAGAGATACAAACTAATACAAAAGCGAATAAAGTACCTATACTAGTCATATCACCTACTATATCGCCAGGAATAAAAGCAGCAAAAGCACCAACAATAATCAGGATAACGATGTTTGCTTTGTAAGGGGTTTTGAATTTTGAATGTAAATCACTAAACGCTTTTGGTAATAAACCATCTTTACCCATAGCATAGAATACGCGAGATTGTCCTAGAAGCATTACTAAAATAACAGATGAAAATCCTGCTAAAATTGCTACTGTTACTAGTTGTCCTAACCATTCGTAACCAATCATGTATTTATTAATGGCAAAGGCAACTGAAGCTTCTTTACCTCCAGTTCTAAAATCTTCTACTGTTGCAACTCCAGTTAAAACGTGAGCAAAAAGAATGTAGAGTAAAGTACAAACGGCTAACGAACCAAGAATACCAATAGGCATTGCTCTCTTTGGATTCTTTGTTTCTTGTGCTGCTGTACTTACTGCATCAAATCCAATAAAAGCGAAGAAAACAGTTCCTGCGGCTCCTAAAATTCCCATAATACCTCCATAATTATGGTCTATGCCATGTTCATCTGTAAAAATTGAACTTTCAGGAATATAAGGAGTGTGATTTGCTGGATTGATAAAATGCCATCCAATTGCTATAATAAGAACAACAATAGCTACTTTCACAATTACAATAATACCATTTACAAAAGCAGATTCTTGAATTCCTTTTATTAAGAGTAAACTAATTATTCCCACTATAAATAAGGCAGGAAGGTTAATTATTCCTTGTACTCCTTCGGTTGAAGTTTGAAACGGAGAATGAGAAAATTCATAAGGAATAGGGCTTACGTGGAAGACAGTGACTAGTAAATTGTTTAAGTATTCACTCCAAGCAATTCCTACTGTAGCAGCTCCTACGGCATATTCTAAAATTAAATCCCAACCAATTATCCAAGCTAAAAATTCCCCCATTGTGGCATAAGTATACGTGTAAGCACTTCCAGAAATTGGAATTGAGGAAGAAAGTTCAGCATAACACAATCCTGCTAATGCACATCCAATAGCAGCAACAATGAAAGCTATTGTTACTGAAGGTCCTGCGCTTTGAGCAGCAGCAGTAGCTGTTCTTACGAATAAACCAGCTCCAATAATTGCTCCAATACCTAGTGCAATTAATGACCAAGCGGTTAGCGTTCTTTTTAATCCTTTTTCAGAATCAGCGGCTTCTGCTAAAAGTTGTGCTAAGGGTTTTCTTTTCCAAATTGACATATATTTAGGTTTTTTATAGTTATTAGGTTTCAAATGTATTGTTTTTTGTAAAAAATAAAAACAATAATTGCTTTTAAAGTTATAAAAACTGAATTTTAGAAAAGAAGTTGGTTGTTTAGTAAGACTAATTCGTACGGATTTCTGTTTTCAATTCATTTTTTTTGTATTTTTAAGTTCCCAAATTTTAAATTGTCCCAATCTATGAATTTCAAGAAGTTTTCTCCGTATTTTAATTTTTCTAAATCACAGCGAACTGGTCTTTTTGTTTTGTTTGTTCTTATTGTTTTTTTGCAAATACTCTATTTTTTTGTTGATTTTAGTTGGTCAACAAAAGAAAATACTGAAAAAGAAAAGTGGCTTGCGGTTCAAGCCGAAATAGATTCTTTAAAAGAAACTAATCAGATTAGAAGTTCTAAATTGTATCCCTTTAATCCTAATTTTATTTCAGATTATAAAGGCTATAAATTAGGAATGACTGTAAAAGAAATAGATCGATTGTTATCTTTTCGAAAACAAAATAAATTTATTAATTCGGCTGAAGAATTTCAAAAAGTAACTCAAGTTTCAGATTCTTTATTAAGGGTAATTGCACCTTATTTTAAATTTCCGGATTGGGTGAACCATAAAACAAAATGGAAAACGTATAATAATCCAAATTACCCCGTTTTTGTAAAAAAAGGAAAAACAGTAGTGACTGATATTAATACGGCCACCATAGAAGAGCTGGTTAAGGTGTATGGTGTTGGTGAAGTGATTGCTCAACGGATATTGAATTATAAAGAAAGCTTAGGTGGTTTTGTGACTATGGATCAATTGAGTGAGATTTGGGGTTTGTCACCTGAGGTAGTCGTTAATTTGAATAAAAGTTTTAAGGTGATTTCTTTTTCAGGGATTAAAAAAGTGGATATTAATAATGCTTCAATAAAAGAATTGTCTCAATTTCCGTACTTCAAATATACTTTAGCAAAACAAATAGTAATTTACCGCAGTATGAATGGTTCTATCAATTCTATTGATGATTTAATAAAAATTAAAAATTTTCCTGTTGATAAAGCAAAAATAATTAGTTTATATTTGGACTTTTAATCATAACCATAAATTATGAATTTCGATTATAACGAAACACAATTGCTAATTGCGCAGTCGATACGAGATTTTGCAGAACACAATATTCGACCTCATATTATGGAGTGGGATGAAGCTCAAATCTTTCCAGTTCCTTTGTTTAAAAAATTAGGAGAAATGGGATTTATGGGAATTTTAGTTCCTGAAGAATTGGGTGGTTCTGGTTTGGGGTATCATGAATACATTACTATTGTAGAGGAACTTTCCAAGGTTGATCCGTCAATAGGGTTGTCTGTTGCGGCTCATAATTCACTATGTACCAATCATATTTTAGCTTTTGGAAATGAAGAGCAAAAGAAAAAATGGCTTCCTAAATTGGCTTCAGGAGAGCATATTGGTGCTTGGGGTTTGACAGAGCATAATACAGGATCTGATGCAGGAGGAATGAATACCACTGCGGTTCGAGATGGAGATGATTGGATTATTAATGGAGCTAAAAATTTTATCACACACGCTATTTCAGGTCAAATAGCTGTAGTTGTAGTTAGAACTGGCGAAAAAGGAGATTCTAAGGGGATGACTGCTTTTGTGATTGAAAAAGGAACGCCAGGTTTTAGCTCAGGAAAAAAAGAAAATAAATTAGGGATGCGTGCTAGTGAAACGGCAGAATTGATTTTTGATAATTGTCGAATTCCAGATGTAAATCGTTTAGGAGAAGTGGGGCAGGGATTTATTCAGGCAATGAAAGTCTTAGATGGAGGCAGGATTTCTATAGGAGCTTTGGCTCTTGGGGTTGCTAAAGGTGCCTATGAGGCCTCTTTAAAATATTCCAAGGAAAGACATCAGTTTGGGAAAGCAATATCGGAGTTTCAAGGTATTTCGTTTAAGCTAGCCGATATGGCTACCGAAATTGAAGCCGCCGAGTTGTTGTTGCACAAGGCAGCTTTCTTAAAAGAAAATAATAGACCGGTTACCACACTTGGTGCTATGGGTAAGATGTATGCTTCTGAAATGTGTGTAAAAGTAGCTACCGATGCCATTCAAATTCATGGAGGATATGGATATACTAAAGATTATCCTGTAGAGAAGTTTTATAGGGATGCAAAGTTATGCACCATAGGAGAGGGTACCACTGAAATTCAGAAAGTAGTGATTTCTAGAAATATATTGAAGGATTAGTTTTTAGAATAGTTGATAAAAAAGAAACGTCTAGAAATTTTATTTCTTGGTGTTTTGCGTGAAGGATAGTAGCGAAAAGCCCGGAATGCAATGAGGACTTGTAGCGAATAGCCTGACGGCGAATGGAGGTGTGTGTTTTTAAAAGCAGATGTGTTTCGCCGGCACGCCCAAAATATTTTAGAAATTGTGTTTGTAATTAAAAATAAAAATATACTTTTGCAGCCTTAACGAGAGGAGGTGTCTATATTATGTTAATTATACCAATTAAAGACGGAGAAAATATCGATAGAGCATTAAAGCGCTATAAAAGAAAATTTGATAAAACA
>JACCDH011203394.1_pt1 | contig 15533 bp, 15 predicted proteins | sample 7442481 | NCBI WGS metagenome assembly JACCDH01 (sample SAMN15323433, study PRJNA562643) | freshwater metagenome | isolation source: river surface water | place: USA:Blue River Watershed | collected 2017-08-15
AGCGGCCGTCGTGATGCCGCCGACGAGCAGCGCGCACAGCAGCGCGGGCATTCCGGCGCTACGGGCGGCAGCGTGTGTTTTCTCTGAAGCGAACATCGCGATTCCTCCAAAGTCCGAGCCGGGCAGGCCGTACCGGACGGGGCTCGCCATGGCTTGGGAAAGCCGTCTGACAAGCGTAAATAGCGTCAATACTGCAAAGATGGATAGCCATTCTAGACCGGCAATTTCTTGCCGGCATTAAAAATGTTGCTTACGTGTAATGGAGATTAATAAAAAAACTATCGGGCCATGCCCGGAACCTCGGTCACCCGCTCACGCAGACCGCGCGTGCGTAGAGGGATGGGCTGGGTGCCATATGTTATTTAATTGATAGCTTTTTTGGTTGGGGGTTGGGAAGCGAGTTCTGCAGCGCTGCGCCGTGCGGGAGGTGTCGCAATGGCGTAGCCGTGGCGATGGCCGGACGGGACGCGATAAGACGCCGCCTCCGTCCGGAGGCGGCGTGATAGGTGTTGAAGCGACAGGCGACGCGTGGCCGAGGCCGGGATCACTTGATGCGGATGATCCGCCAGCCGTGATCCATTTTGCGGAAGGTGAATTTCCGCTCCAGGTTGCGGGAGCGGATCAGGTAGTACGAGAGACTGCGCAGACTTTGTGCCTTCTTGAAGTCCGAACAGAAAATGCTCTCTCCCACCTGAAGTAACTCCAGCGTGACCAGATCGTCCTGTAGCTTGATTTTGTTAAGTTCAACGCGCTCGATCAACATGGCGAGTGCCCCTGAAAGATGTATGCAGGTTATCGGCGTTGCTTTTGGGAACTTTAGGGATTTCAGGGGTTGCCAGCGGTGGCGGAGGGTCAATGCGGCGCTATCCGGGCGTGCGGCGGTCGTCGGGGCGACGGTACGCGTAGGCATTTACGACAAAAGTTTCAAGAAAATTAACGATCTGCCGATCATCAGGGTATCGCCCCCGGCAACGCCCGCTTTACACCCGACATGCTTGAGCGCTCGCCGTAGGGCGGGTATTTTCGTGCAGTCTCCGGCAACTTCGTCCCGGCCCGTCTGGCCGGCCTACTCCTGCGCTCCATGGTCACTCTCGAATCCAGTCTGAACTCGCTGAAGCTCGCGCTGGCCCAGTACGGCACGGCGGGTGCGGTCGGGCAGGTGTCGGCGCTGCTGCCGACCGCGCAGAACGGGGTGCAGCTTGGTATGCAGCCGAGTGCGCCCGCAGTCTCGGACGTGTCAGGCATCAGCCTGACCCAGTCCGCCGCCCGGCAGCTCGACCTGCAGCGCCAGCTCGACAGCGCGTATCGCGCACAGGCGATGCTCGAGGTGGCCGGCAATGCCAGCGCCGAGATGATGACGCGGCTGAAGAACCTGAAAAAAGTCACCGTACAGGCCACCCGCGAAACGCTGGTCGACTCCGAGCGCGCTTTCCTGATTTCCCAATTCGAAGGCCTGCGCCAGAACATCCTGAGCACCGCGCAGAACACCCGCTGGAATGGCGCGCGCCTGTTTGACGGCTCGGCCGGCAGCGGCCGCGATGGGGTGCTGAGCTTTACCGTGGGTGCGGGCAGCGGCGGCACGGTCAATCTGGCGATGCCGAATCTGCGGGAGGATGCCGTGCGCCTGTCGGGCGTGCGCGCAGTGCAGGGCAGCCTCGGGCCGGGCCGGGCCGAGCAGCAGACGCTCGACCTGACGGGTGCGAGGCTTGCGTATGCGTCCGCCACACTGACCGTGGGCGATACCACGCTCAGTGCGGGCACGCTGGGTGCCGATGCCACAGTGGCCGGGCTGGTCAGTGCTTTCAGCAATGACGCCGGCTATGCCGATGCGCCGTTCACGCTGGCCGACGATGGCGCGAACGGACTGACACTCGCCTGGAAGACCAACGGCGCGATCGAGGCCGCCGCGCAGCTGCAGCTGACGGCCACGCCGGCCACGATCAGCGCCACGCGCAGCGTCACCGGTGCGTCCGTCAGCGACCTGCCAGCACAGAGCGAAAAACAATTCATCAGCCTGACCGATAGCGATCTTGCGTCGGGCGTATCCGTGCTGCTGGCCGACGGCAGCGATGCGCAAAACAGCGTCGGCCTCGCGCTCAGCGGCGGCACCACGGTGAGTGCGCTGGCCGATGCGATCAATGCGAGTTATGCCGACGACCTGCCGTTTACCGTCACTGCCGAGAGTGGTGGTCTGCGCCTGAACTGGCGCACCACCGGTGAGCGCAGCGGGCTGGCATCGCTGGCCGTGTCCGCGCCCGATGCGGCCGGGACAGGATTTGCGACTGCCGTCTTCGGCGCATCGCAAGTCACCGCCGGCGCCGCCGCCGGACGGCGCGAGGTGCAGGGGATTGCACTCGATGCCAGCGCGATCGGCGGCCGGACCTTCACCCTCAGCGCCAATGGCGTCACGCTGTCGTCCGGCGCGATGGCCGATGGCGCGGGCATGGCGGATCTGGTCAGCGCGTTCCAGTCGGATGCGGCCTATGCCGACGCCGGATTTGAGATCGCGCAGGACACAGCCAACGGCGTTGCTACCGGCCTGGTGCTCAACTGGAGCACCGAAGCCACCGTCAGTGAGTTGGCCTCGCTGTCGATGATCGACAGCATTGCGGCATCGAGCGTCACCGCCGCCGAGAGCATCGCAGGCAGCAGCACCAGCGTGGACGACGGCACGCGCGAGGTGCAGCAGATCGCCGTGCGTACCAGCACAATTGCGGGGCGCAATGTGCAGTTAAGGGCAGGGGATGTCACGCTGTTCTCCGGCGTGCTCAGCGAGAGCGCCTCGGTATCGCAGCTGGCAGATGCATTGAAAAATGATGCGCGCTACGCCAGCGGGCCGTTCACGGTATCGCAAGAGCGACAGGGCTTTCTGACGCTCAGCTGGAAGACGCCCGGTGCTGTCACCCAGCTGGCCGCGCTGGAAGTGCAACCAGAGATGCCGCTGCTGTCGCTGCTGAAACGCGGCGGTATTGCGACGGCCACCGCGGCCACGTCGATGAGTCGCGCAGTGGATCTGGCTATCGAGACTTTGGGCCGCGTCAGCGATGATCTGGGCGTCGCCGGCCTGCAGCTCGCCTCTGCCGTGCAGTCGCTGGCGACCCGTCAGCCCGTCACGACCGCGTCACTGACCCAGCAGGCCGGCACCGCCTATGTCAGCGCGATCGGTTCGATGCTGCGCACCCAGATCGCCGGCAATACCTCGCAGGCCACGCAGGCACAGGCCAACTTCACGCCGCAGGCCGTCATCAACACGTTGCAGTTTTAGCGTCCGCTCTAGGCGGCGACGCCGATCATCACGCCCGAGGGATCGAAGCTGGCCACGACAGTGTCGCCCGGCGCGAGCGAGAGGCGGTCGGCGTCGGCATTCGCGATCGTGCTGACCAGTGCCAGCGCAGGCTCAGTCATGTCTGCCGAGTTAGCCGAGTCAGCCGCATCGGTGATCACCCCGGCCACCACTTCCGAACGCCGCTCTCCATGGATGACCCCCTGAATGCGGCACCGGAAGCGATTGCGTGAAGGCGCAGCGGAAGCTGAAGCCGAAGCTGGCGGCGATGCGTGATCCGTCTCCGCACTCAGCATCACCGACGACGCCTTGACCAGCACGAACACTTTCGCGCCGATCTGCAGGCCGAGTTCGCGGCCGCTTTCATGTGTGATCGAGGCGATGATGATCTGCATGCCATTCACCATCACGCCGATCTCGTCATTTACCGGGCCCGGCGTGATCGAGACAATCACCCCGCCGAACTGATTGCGCACGCTGGTCTTCATCGCGGTGTCGGCACGCGATGCGTAATCGCCGGCGAGCCCGTTCGCCAGCTTGTCCAGCCGCTGAATGAAGCGTCGGTGTTCATCCTGCACCAGCGAGAAGTTCTGCAGCAGCTGACGGCCGCGCGCCGTCAGTTTCGTGCGGCCGCCCCCCTTGCCGCCGGCGAAGCGCTCGATCAGCTCGCCGCCCGACAGCGTGGCCATCTGGTCGATCGCATCCCACGCGCCCTTGTAGCTGTAGCCGGCCAGCTTCGCCGCCTTGGTCAGGTTTTCCAGCGCCTGTATCTGGCGCAGCAGCTCGATGCGCTTCGCATTCGCGAGCAGCTCGCCCCGGACGCGGATCGTCAGCTCGGCATCGAGCTGATAACTGACGCCCGAGGGCAGGGCAGTGACGGGTTCGGCAGCGGACATGAGAGCTTCGGCGCAGGAAGACAGGATTGACAGGCAAAATAAGCATCAGTAAATTCTGATCTTACCCGGGGTTATCCGCAGCGGCGAGTCCCGTCGCCGCAGCCCACAGACCTTGCCCCCAACCTTGTTCCCTATCTTGTCCACCTTCAAGCCCACCCATGCCCGCCCCTGAAGCCCTGCAAGCGATCTGGCTGACCGTGCGCCTCGCCGCCGTCGTCACCCTGATCCTGCTCGCGATCGGCACGCCCATTGCCTGGTGGCTCGCGCAGTCATCCAGCCGCTGGAAAGTGCCCATCGCGGCGCTGGTCGCGATGCCGCTGGTGCTGCCGCCCTCGGTGCTCGGCTTTTACCTGCTGCTGGCAATGGGGCCGAACGGCCCGATCGGCCAGCTGACCGAGGCGATCGGCCTCGGACTGCTGCCGTTCACCTTCTGGGGTCTGGTCGTGGCCTCGGTGTTCTATTCGCTGCCGTTCATGGTGCAGCCATTGCAGAACGCCTTCGAGGCCATCGGTCGCCGGCCGCTCGAGGTCGCGGCGACCCTGCGCGCCTCGCCGCTGGATGCCTTCTTCACGGTGGCGGTGCCAATGGCGCTGCCGGGCTTTGTCACCGCCTCGGTGATGAGCTTTGCGCACACGGTCGGTGAATTCGGCGTGGTGCTGATGATCGGCGGGAATCTCCCCGGACAGACGCGGGTGGCCTCGGTGCAGATCTACGACTATGTCGAGGCGATGGAATACGCGAACGCGCACGCGCTGTCGGCATTGATGCTGGTGTTCTCCTTCGTGGTGCTGCTGGGTCTGTACCTGTGGCGCCCGCAGACGCGGCGCGAGGCCTGAGAGGAGTGGCGTCAGATGAGTAAGTTTTCATGAGCGGGCTTCAGGTACAGCTCGCGCTGAATCGGGGGGCGTTCTCGCTTGATGTGCAGCTTGATCTCCCCGGGCATGGTGTGATTGCGCTGTTTGGCCCCTCGGGCTGCGGCAAGACCACGCTCTTGCGCAGCATCGCCGGGCTGGAGCCGGACGCGCGCGGCCGCGTGGTCGTCAATGGCCTGGTCTGGCAGGATGAACGACAGTCGATGCCGCCGCACCGGCGCGAACTGGGCTACGTGTTTCAGGAGGCCAGCCTGTTCCCGCATCTGTCGGTGCGCGGTAATCTCGACTACGGTCGCCGGCGCGCAAAGGAGGGTGCACCGGCAGGCGCGGCGTCCGCCCGGGGCGCCGATCTCGATCAGCTGATTGCGCTGCTCGGCATTGAAAATTTGCTCGAACGCCGGCCGCAGTCGCTGTCCGGCGGCGAGCGTCAGCGCGTGGGCATTGCGCGCGCGCTGGCCGTCAACCCGAGCCTGCTGCTGATGGACGAGCCGCTGGCCGCGCTTGATCTGCGCCGCAAGCAGGAAATCCTTCCCTACCTCGAACGACTGCATCGCGCGCTGAAGATCCCGGTGCTCTACGTCACGCACTCGCCCGATGAAGTGACGCGGCTCGCCAGCCATCTGGTGGTGCTGGAAGCAGGCCGGGTGCTGGCCAGCGGATCGCTGGTCGAGACGCTGTCGCGCATCGACCTGCCGATCCGGCTGGGCGAGGATCTCGGCGCGGTCATCGAGGCCACGGTCGCCGAGATCGATGAACGCTGGCAGCTTGCGCGGCTGGCCTTTGCTGGCGGCTCGCTGTGGACGCGCGATCAGGGGCTGGCGCTCGGCGCTTCGGTGCGCGTTCGCGTGCTCGCCCGCGATGTGAGCATCGCGCGCGAACGTCCCGCGCCGAGCACCATACAAAACGTGCTGCCCGCGCGCATCGATGCGCTGAACAATGACGAGGCCGACGGCCAGTCGCTGGTGCGGCTGCGGCTGGGCGAATCGGCACTGCTGGCCCGCGTCACCCGCCGTTCGGCCGCCGAGCTGGCGCTGGCGGTCGGACAGGACGTCTGGGTGCAGGTGAAATCAGTGGCGCTGGCCTGAGATGCGCGACGCCGCACCTGCTTTCCATCAGCTGCTGATCGTCTATGACGGGGATTGTTATTTCTGCCGCCGCTATGTGCGCTTGCTGCGCCTGCAGGAGGCAGTGGGGCCGGTGGAACTGCTGAGCGCGCGATCCGACGATGCCCGCGTGAGCCGGTTCATCGAACAGGGCATCGATCTCGATGCCGGCATGCTGGTGGTCACCGCCACGGCCCTGCATGCGGGCGCGGAGGCCATGCACTGGCTCGCGCAGCACACGCCGGCGCACAGCGTGCCGGCGCGTTTGCATCGTGCCGTGTTCGGGCGGCGCTGGCTCGCGCAGGCGCTCTATCCCTGGTTGCGGCGAGGGCGGCGCCTGTGGCTTGCGCTGCGCGGCTTGCCGCCGATCCGCTAGGTGAGTGCAGTGGCCGGGTGATGAAGCGGGGTGATCTCGTCGGGTAATGACCTCAGGCCGTCTGATCCACCAGCACGCCAAAGTAGCGACGCGCTGGCGGCTCTGCTTGCAGCGGCAGGGATGCCGAGGCTGACGGCGGCACCGGGCGCTTGAAGATCGCCTGACTCTGGCCGTAAATTTCCTCGATCACCCGGCGTGCTTTCGGCAGGTTGGCCGCGTCGAGCGCCTCGCCCACGCGGGCAAAGCGGCTCTGCTGTAGCGCCGGGCTGAATTCCAGCAGCAGCCGGTAGGCCACCTTGGCCTCGATCAGGTCGCCCATATCCAGCGCGTCCACCAGCGCCTTCAGCTTGCGCTGGTGCTGCTGGCGGCGGCTGCCGCCTTCCTGCGGGTCGGCCCCCTGTCGTCCGCCGTCGGACGGGTTGATGCGTATGCCGAGTTCCATGCTCATGATCGTTCCCCTCTGCCTGTGTGCCTGCCCCCTTCGCGGCATCGTTATAGGATGTATCGGGTTTTCCGACAGTTTTTGAAGGCGGTGAGTGTCACTGCCGGTTCCCTCGACGAATAGTGCAGGTCGCATGCCAGCCTCGCAGCGCCGGAAAATCGCCGGGTCGGTCGGGCAGAAGCAAGCATTGGCGCGGCTTTGCGGGGATAGGCGGCACTTGATGGGGCTTGACGGGGGCCGCGGCAGCACATCGGTATCAAAAACGGATGCTTACGGATTTTCGACGCTTTTTCAGGCACGCTAATTGCTGTTACGGAGACATCACTTTCCGACAGCAGAGGAGTCAGCCATGGCTGAGAAAGACAAGGACATGATGGAATTCGCGATCCCGGTGCTCGACAAGACCCGTGAATACCTGCGCCGCCCGGGTGCCCGTTCTCACAACGAGAATGTGCAGGACATCTGGCGCCGGCATGGCTGGGTGCCACCGACCGAGATGCGCAAGGATTTCAGGGCGACGCTGAAGACCACCGCGCATCTGGTGGCGACGCACTACTACTGACCGATTCATCCCGGGGCAGCCCCGGTCAACGAATGTCTCCTCCCGTTTCTTGACACATTCAGGGCATGGGATTGGCCCGCCGGGTTGGCGGGCCTTTTTTGTGGGCGCGCGCCACGCACGCAGCGGCGATCAGTAGGTCGCGCGTCCGCCCGAGAGGTCGAACACGGCGCCCGTGGTGAACGAGCAGTCTTCCGAGCACAGCCAGCAGACCATTGCCGCGATTTCTTCGGGCAGGCCGAAGCGCGCCATCGGGATCTTGCTGAGCATGAATTGAATGTGCTCCGGCGTCATCTGCGAAAAGATCGGCGTCCTCACGGCGGCGGGCGTCACGCAATTGACCGTGATGCCCGTGCTCGCCAGTTCCTTGCCCAGCGATTTCGTCAGGCCGATCACCGCAGCCTTGCTGGCGCTGTAGGCGCTGGCGTTCGGGTTGCCTTCCTTGCCGGCGATCGAGGCGATGTTCACGATGCGTCCGTAGTTTTGCGGCTTCATCAGTGGCACCAGCTCGCGGCAGACATGGAAGGTGCCATTGATATTCACCGACATCACCTGCTGCCAGGCATCCACCGGATAGTCCCACAGCGGCATGTTCGGGCCGGCCACACCGGCCGAGTTCACCAGCATGTCCACGCCGCGTCCCGCGAGCAGCCCGGTGGCACGCGCGACGTCGGCATGGTCTGTCACATCGACGACCGCGCCATCCACGGTCGATGAAGGAAAGTGCTCGCGCAGTTCGGCGATGGCCTTGTCGATCGCGCTGGCATCCCTGTCCCACAGCGTGACGCTGGCGCCCGAGGCGAGCATGCGGCTGACGATGGCAAATCCCAGTCCGTTCGCGCCACCGGTGACGACACCGTGACGGCCTTGCATATCGAGTTGGTTCATGGTCGTTGTTTTCGTTGTTGTTGTCATGAGGATGCGCGAGTGGTTCACGAACGACGTGCGCGTTTCATTATCGCCGGTTTCGAAAAAAGCGGGTCGTGCTGGGCGCGGAGTTACAATGCAGGCGTGGTTTGTTCATGCCTGCAGCGCGTGAACGATCCTGCCTCGACATAATTAATAAGCCAATAATAATGAGGAGATACTGCGAGTGAATGCTCCAGTCAGCAAGGCCCAGAGCCTCGGCGTCATCGGTCTGGGTACCATGGGTTATGGTGCCGCCATCAGTGCGCACCGCCGCAAAATGTCCACGCTGGGCTATGACATCAGTCCCGTCAACACCCGGCGATTCCTTGATGCCGGCGGCAAAGTCGCCCGCGACATCCCTGATCTTGCAGCGCAATGCGAGGCCTTCCTCATCCTCGTGGTGAACGCCGCGCAGACCGAGCAGGTGCTGTTCGGCGACGACGGCCTGATCCATCACGCGCGGCCGGGTAGTGTCGTGATCGCCGCCGCGACGGTCGATCCCGCATTGCCACCCGTCTGGGAGGCCCGGCTCGCCGGGAAGGGCATTCATTTCATCGATGGCCCGGTGTCCGGCGGCGCGGTGAAAGCCGAGGCGGGCGAGATGACCGTGATGGCCTCGGGCACACCCGAGGCCTTCGCGGTCGCTGAACCCGTGCTGGCCGCCTACGCCGGCAAGGTGTACCGGCTTGGCGAGAAGGCCGGCCCCGGCTCCACGGTGAAGATGGTCAATCAGCATCTGGCCGGCGTGCATATTGCTGCCGCCTGCGAAGCGATGGCGCTGGGCATACGCGCCGGTGCTGATCCGCATCAGCTGTATGAAGTGATCTGCAATTCTGCCGGCATGAGCTGGATGTTCCAGAACCGCGTGCCGCACATCCTGAACGGCGATTACACGCCGCTGTCGGCGGTGAACATCTTTGTCAAAGACCTCGGCATCGTGCTGGACGCCGCGCAGAAGCTGACTATGGCGCTGCCATTGGCCTCGTCTGCGCACCAGTTGTATCTCGGTGCCGCCGGCGCCGGTTTCGGGAAGGAAGATGACAGTGCCGTGATCAAGCTGTATGCGCAAATGACGGGCATCGAGCTCCCGCCCGCGAAGGAGGCATCATGATCCTTGGTGTCATCGCAGACGATCACACTGGCGCGACCGATGTCGCCAGCATGCTGGTGCGCTCAGGGCTGCGCACCGTGCAGATCATTGGCGTGCCCACGGCCTCGACCGATGCGGGCGAGGTCGATGCGGTCGTCATTGCCTTGAAGTCGCGCACGATTGCGCCGGCAGAAGCGATCGATCAATCGCTGGCCGCATTGCGCTGGCTGCAGCAGCGGGGCGTGCAGCGGTTTTATTTCAAGTACTGCTCCACCTTCGATTCCACTGCCAAAGGCAATATCGGCCCTGTGGCGGATGCGTTGATGGAAGCGCTGGGCACACATTATTCGATTGCCTGTCCGGCCTTCCCTGAAAACCAGCGAACGATTTTCAAAGGTCACCTGTTCGTCGGCGATCTGCTGCTGTCCGACTCCGGCATGCGCAACCATCCGCTGACCCCGATGACGGACGCGAATCTGGTGCGCGTGCTGCAGGCACAAAGCCGCTGCAAGGTCGGCCTGCTGAGCCACCTGCAGGTAGCGAAAGGCGCCGCTTCGCTGACGCAGCTCGTCGAACAAAAAATCGCTGCCGCTGCCCACGACAAGCCCGGCGTGATCGACATCGCGGATGCGATCACGAATGATGATCTGATGGTGCTGGGGCATGCGCTCGCCGACCTGCCACTGGTGACGGCCGGTTCGGGCCTCGCACTCGGACTGGCGGCTGCCTATATCGAGCGCGGGCTGGTGAACGCCGATGCGCACGCCGCCCACTTGCCGCGGGCCGGTGGCAAGGCCGTGGTGATCTCCGGCTCCTGTTCGGTCGCAACCAATGGTCAGGTCAGGCACTGGATCGCCGCCGGCAAACCGGCGATCAAGGTTGACGCGCGCGAGATCGCCGCCGGTCAGCCGGTCGCGCAGCGCGTGCTCGACTGGTATGCGCAGCAGGCCGAGACCTGCCTGATCTATGCCACGTCGCCGCCCGAGGAAGTCGCGGCGCTGCAAAAAGAGTTCGGCGCGAATGCGCTGGGTGAACAGATCGAGCATTGCTTTGCCGATATCGCGCGAGGACTGATCGCGCAGCAGGTGCGACGTTTCGTCGTTGCCGGAGGCGAGACCTCGGGCGCGGTGGTCAATGCGCTGGGTGTGCAGTCGCTGAAGATCGGCGAGACCATCGACCCCGGTGTGCCCTGGACGGCAGGGCAGGTGGCCAAGCCCTTGCTGGATACCCCCACGCCGGTTTTGCTGGCGCTGAAGTCCGGTAATTTCGGCACCGAAGACTTTTTTGCGAAGGCGCTTGCCATGAAGGGCGCGCAATAGCGATGAACGACGCCGTGATGGATCAGCACCGCGCTGAGATTTGCCGAGTCGGCAAGTCGCTGTTTGATCGCGGCTATGCGCACTCGACCGCAGGCAATATCAGCGTGCGGCTCGATGAGGGGTTTCTGATCACGCCAACCGATGCCTGTCTGGGTTTTCTGGAACCGTCGCAGATTGCCTTTGTCGATCTGCAGGGCCGTCAGACCAGCGGCGCGCCGGCAAGCAAGACCCTGTCGCTGCATCAGGCGATCTACCGCGCCGACCCCGACGCGCGCTGCGTGATCCATACGCATTCCACGCACCTCGTCGCGCTGACACTGCAGGGCGTGTGGACGCCCGAGGACATCCTGCCGCCGATCACGCCGTATTACGTGATGAAGGTCGGTCATGTGCCGCTGGTGCCGTATCACCGCCCCGGCGATCCCGACGTGGCCAAGGCCGCATCGGCGATGATCGAGGCGCGTCGCAACGCCGGCACGCCGCTGCGCGCCGTGATGATCGAGCGGCTGGGGCCGAATGTCTGGCATCGCTCCCTGTCGGCCGCGATGGCCACGCTGGAAGAGCTCGAAGAGACCGCGCGGCTCTGGCTGTTGTCTGGCCGGTCGGTCGCGCCGCTCAGTGATGCGGCGATTGATGAACTGCGGCAGACCTTCCGGCTGAACTACTGAGAACGCCACCTTAGAGATAGAAAGATCGCCATGCCTGTTTTTTCCGCCAACCTGAGCATGATGTACAAGGAACATGCGTTCCTCGACCGCTTCGCCGCTGCGGCGCGTGACGGGTTTCGTTTTGTCGAGTACCTGTTTCCGTATGACTTTGACGCCGCCGAGATCGCTGACCGGCTCGCCTCGGCGGGCATCACGCAATCGCTGTTCAATCTGCCGCCCGGCGACTGGGACAAGGGCGAGCGTGGCATCGCCGCCTTGCCCGGCCGCGAGCATGAATTCGCGCAGGGGCTCGAGAAGGCACTGCGCTACGCCGAGGCCACCGGCTGCAAGCGCCTGCATGTGATGGCCGGGCGCATGCCGCTGGATGCACAGCAGCGGGTGAATCTCAGCGAGGCCGACCGCGCAGCGATGCGCACGACCTATCTGGCCAATGTGAAGCGTGCAGCACAGGCCTGCGCTGCACAGGGCATCACCACGCTGATCGAGCCGATCAATACGCGTGATATTCCCGGCTACTTCCTGAACTATCAGCAGGATGCGCACAACATCGTCGCCGAGCTCGGCGAGCCCAACCTGAAAGTGCAGATGGATTTTTACCATGTGCAGATCATGGAGGGCGATATCGAAATGCGGCTGCGCAAGCATTTTGCGAATGTCGGCCATGTGCAGATCGCCGGTGTGCCGAAGCGGAATGAGCCCGATATCGGCGAAGTGAATTTCCCTTACCTGTTCGGTGTACTGGACGAGCTCGGGTATGACGGCCACGTCGGCTGCGAGTACAACCCGCGCGCAGGCACCTCCGAGCATCTGGGCTGGATCAAGCCCTATCTCCGCTAATCCACCGGTAGCGAACGTCATGGACAAGATCACCGACTTGCGCAGCGATACTGTCACGCGGCCCACCCCGGGCATGCGTGCCGCGATGATGAATGCACCGCTCGGCGATGATGTGTTCGGCGACGATCCGAGCGTGAATGTGCTGCAGGAGAAAATCGCCACGATGCTCGGTTTCGAGGCAGCGTTGTTCATGCCGACGGGCACGCAGAGCAATCTGTGCGGCATCCTCGCGCACTGCCAGCGCGGCGATGAATATCTCGTCGGCCACAAGGCGCACACCTATCTGTGGGAGGCGGGCGGTGCAGCGGTGCTGGGCAGTGTGCAGCCTCAGCCGATTCCGCATCAGCCGGATGGCACGCTCGCGCTCGAAGATATCGAGGCCGCGATCAAGGTCGATGATCCGCATTTCGCCCGGTCGCGCCTGCTCACGCTGGAGAACACGCTGGGAGGCAAGCTGATGCCGATGGACTATCTCGAGCAGGCAACGCAGCTTGCGCGTTCGCGCGGTCTGGGCACGCATCTCGATGGCGCGCGCCTGTTCAATGCCGCAGTCGCGCAGGCGCAGCTGCGGCGCACCGATCCGCGGGATGAGGCAAAGCGCATCGCCCAATGCTTTGACAGCGTGTCGGTCTGCTTCAGCAAAGGGCTGGGTGCGCCCGTGGGCTCGGCCTTGTGCGGCTCTGGAGAGATCATCTATCGCGCGCGTCGCCTGCGCAAAATGGCCGGTGGCGGCATGCGGCAGGCGGGCGTGCTGGCCTCTGCGGCCAGCTACGCACTCGATCATCATATCGACCGGCTGGCCGACGATCATGCACTGATGCGCGAGCTGTACGGGGGGCTGAAGGATATTCCCGGGCTGAGCATTGAGCCGCCACAGACCAACATCCTGTTCATCGACCTGCAGGGCGACGCGCGCGAGCGCGCGCAGGCGCTGGCCGATCATCTGAGCGCGCGCGGCGTGATGGCCATCGGCCTGTACCGGCTGCGACTGGTCACGCATCTCGACGTGGATGCCGAGGGTGTGCGCCGTGCGATCGCGGCGATACGCGAGTTTTTCGGCGCCTGATCTGGCAGGCCACTCCGACAACGCGGACGGGGGCCACTTGCCGTTAGTTGATCGGCAAGTTTCGACGCCAGTGCTGGCTTCTCAGGCAACGGTCGGTGCATCGGCAGCAAGTAGCGAGCGTCTTACCTTACAATGCGCGCTTTCGAAATTCACCCCGGGGAGACACCATGGCCAGCGACATCGAGATCGCACAACAAGCGACAATGAAGCGCATCACCGACGTCGCAGCGACGCTCGGCATCGATGACGAACACCTCGAACCGTACGGCCATTACAAAGCCAAGGTCTCGCTCGACTATGTGGATTCGCTCAAGGGCAAGCCCGACGGCAAACTGATTCTCGTCACGGCCATCAGCCCCACGCCGGCCGGCGAAGGCAAGACCACCACTACCGTGGGGCTCGGCGACGCGCTGAACCGCATCGGCAAGAAGACTGTGATCTGCCTGCGCGAACCCTCGCTGGGCCCGGTATTTGGCGTGAAGGGCGGTGCGGCCGGCGGCGGCTATGCGCAGATCGTGCCGATGGAAGATATCAACCTGCACTTCACGGGGGATTTCTCCGCCATCGCACTGGCGAACAATCTGCTTGCCGCGATGATCGACAATCATATCAACCACGGCAATGCGCTGGACATCGATCCGCGACGCATCACCTGGAAGCGCGTGGTGGACATGAACGACCGCGCGCTGCGCAGCATCGTGGTCGGTATCGGCGGAACGCCAAATGGCTACGTGCGCGAAGATGGCTTCGACATCGTCGTCGCGTCCGAGGTGATGGCCATCTTCTGTCTCGCCACGTCGGTACAGGACCTGAAGAAGCGCCTCGGCGATATCGTGATCGGATACACCCGCGACCAGAAGCCGGTGCATGCGCGTGACCTGAACGCGCACGGTGCGATGACCGTGCTGCTGAAAGAAGCGCTCAAGCCCAACCTCGTGCAGACACTGGAGAACAATCCCGCCTTCGTGCATGGCGGCCCGTTCGCCAATATCGCGCACGGCTGCAACTCCGTGATCGCGACACAGAGCGCGCTGAAACTGGGCGACTATGTGGTGACCGAGGCGGGCTTCGGCGCCGATCTCGGCGCGGAAAAATTCATCGACATCAAATGCCGCAAGACCGGGCTCAAGCCCTCGGCCTGCGTATTGGTCGCAACCATCCGCGCGCTCAAGTACCACGGCGGCAAGGATGTGAAAGAGCTGAATGGCGAAGACCTCGCCGCGCTGGAAAAAGGTCTGGTGAACCTCGAGCGCCATGTGGCAAACGTCACGAAGAACTACGGCCTGCCTTGCGTGGTATCGATCAATCGCTTCAACGCGGATACGGATGCCGAGATCACACTCGTCACCGACCGCATGAAGGCGCTCGGCGTCAACGTGGTGCTGGCCGAGCACTGGGCGAAGGGCGGCGCAGGCGCCGAGGCGCTGGCCAAAGAAGTGGTGCGCCTTGCCGAGGGCGGCGGCCAGCTCAGCTATGTGTATCAGGACAGCGATTCGCTGCTGGACAAGATGAAGGCGGTCGCGACCAAAATCTATGGTGCCGCCGACGTCAGCGCTCCTGCAAAAGTGAAGCAGCAACTGAGGGCATGGGAAGAGGCCGGCTACGGCCACTATCCGATCTGCGTGGCCAAGACGCAGTCATCCTTCAGCGCCGATGCCAGCCTGCGTGGTGCGCCCAGCGGCCATGTGGTGAACGTGCGAGAAGTGCGACTGGCTGCCGGTGCGCAGTTTATCGTCATGATCTGTGGCGATATCATGACGATGCCCGGTTTGCCGAAAGTGCCTAGCGCCGAGAAGATCGATGTGGATGATAATGGCCGCATCGTTGGCCTGTTCTGATCACTGGCAGGCTCGCGATCTTCAACACTGACAACGACTGGGAGTCTGCATGAAACTTCGTTCTCTGATGCTCGGCGCGGCCATGATGGTCGCTGCCGGTGGCGCTTTGGCGCAGTACGTGGATTTTGTCGAACCGAAGAACGGCGACACCGTATCGCCGACCTTCACGGTGCGGTTTGCCGTCGAAGGTATGTCCGTCGCGCCGGCCGGCGACATGACAGCGGGTACGGGTCATCATCATCTGCTGATCGACACGGCAGATATTGACGAGAACG
>JACCDH011505335.1_pt1 | contig 15528 bp, 10 predicted proteins | sample 7442481 | NCBI WGS metagenome assembly JACCDH01 (sample SAMN15323433, study PRJNA562643) | freshwater metagenome | isolation source: river surface water | place: USA:Blue River Watershed | collected 2017-08-15
CGAAAACAGATTTTGTCGAAAAATAGGTATTTTTATGCATCGTAATTTATATTTTGAAATACAAAAATACGATTCTCTGAAAGAAGCCATTAATTTGGCTTCTTTTTTATCGGACAACAATGATTTAATACCAAGAAATTGTTCATTCGATTTCTTGGTTTTTTTTTAATGCATACCTATTAGAATCATAATTCAAAAAAATGTTTTTTTTTTAAAATTTTAATGAATTGATTATAAGTAATTTAAAAACAAATTTACATGATTTCCCTTTGTACGTTTTATTTATTGGCACAGTAATTGGTTTGCATCAATCAAATAAATTAATCTTAATTATTATGAAAACTCAACTACTTTTAATGGCCTTTATCACTACGGTATTTGCAACAGAAATTCAAGGGCAAAACAGAACAATTATTAATGCGCAAAATTCTGAAATCAGTGACAATTTAGATTTGAGAGTTGTTGCTTCAATTTTTGGAGATTCAAGAAACCTGGAAGAGTTTGAAAGAAAATTGAATGATCCAAAACTTCAGATTTCAAATTTAGATTTAAATTATGATGGACAAGTGGATTATTTACGTGTAATCGAATCCATTGAAAAACGAACTCACATAGTTATCATACAATCAGTACTTGATCGTGATTTATATCAAGATGTTGCTACTATTGAAGTAGAAAAAAAATGGAATAATAATATCCATATTCAAGTAGTTGGTAATTCTTATTTCTACGGACAAAATTATATTTATGAGCCTGTATATTATAATACTCCTCTAATTTATGCAAGTTTTTGGATGTATAATTACCGACCTTATTATTCTAATTGGTATTGGAATTATTATCCAAGTTATTATTATGCCTGGAATACTTGTCCGGTATATAGATACAGATACAACGTAAATATTTGCTTAAACAACTACAGCAACAATTACTACAACTATGTAAATCACAGAAGAAGTAGTTATGCTACAAATAGATATAACAGATATCGCTCGAATGGGTTTGAAAAAAAACATCCAAATTATTCCTTTTCTAGAAGAAATACTACTGTAAGTAATCGTCACGAATTAGACCAAATAAGAAATTCCAGAAGTGTTAGCTCTAGAAACGAAATTGGATATTCACAAAGAAGAACTGAATTATCAAGAGAAAATAATCCCCAAAGAGATTATTCTCAAAACAGAGTTGAAACTCCAAGAGAAGCTACAGCGCAAAGAACAACTACCCAAAGAGATTATTCTCAAAACAGAGTTGAAACTCCAAGAGAAGCTAGTCCGCAAAGAACAATTACCCAAAGAGATTATTCTCAATACAGAGCTGAAACTCCAAGAGAAGCTAGTCCGCAAAGAACAACTACTCAAAGAGATTATTCTCAAAACAGAGTTGAAACTCCAAGAGAAGCTAGTCCGCAAAGAACAACTATTCAAAGAGATTATTCTCAAAACAAAATTGAAACTCAAAGAGAAGCTACAGCGCAAAGAACAACTGCTCAAAGAGATTATTCTCAAAATAGAGCTGAAACTCAAAGGAAAACTGATTCTCAAAAAGAATATTTACAAAACAGAAGTACTCCTCAAAGATCAGAATCCATTAGAGAAAGTTATTCTTCAAGAAATAGTAATCGAAGGACTTAAAAATACTATAAATAGTTATCTTGAACACGGTCATAACAACCGTGTTTTTATTATTTTTTTTTAAAATAAAAATTAAAAAATATCTTTAAAAAAGATTAAATTTGCTATTTTATATTTAAAAATTCATGAGTACATCCCAGAAAGACTTGCATAGCAAGTTTACATTAGGTGGTTTATTGGTTTCATTAGGAATTATTTATGGTGATATCGGAACTTCGCCCTTGTATGTAATGAAAGCCATAATTGGCGATTATCCGATAAATTCAAATATCATTTTAGGTGGAATTTCAGCAGTTTTTTGGACACTAACACTACAAACTACAATCAAATATGTACTGATCACTTTAAGTGCTGATAACCACGGTGAAGGTGGGATTTTTGCCTTATATGCTTTAGTTAAAAAGACCAAAATACAATGGTTAATTGTTCCAGCCATTATTGGAGGAAGTGCCTTGCTTGCAGACGGTATAATAACTCCACCTATTTCGGTATCTTCAGCAGTAGAAGGAATTCAAAATTATTATAAAGATATTGATACAGTTCCTATTGTAATAGGGATATTATTTATATTATTTACCATTCAGCAATTTGGATCTAAATTGGTGGGACGCTTCTTTGCTCCTATTATGCTTCTTTGGTTTGGAATGCTTGGCATTTTAGGTATCCTACAGATTGTTCACCATCCTGAAGTTTTAAAAGCAATTAATCCATATTATGCCTATAAATTATTATTTGATCACCCTGAAGGTTTTTATGTTTTAGGTTTTGTTTTTTTATGTACCACTGGAGCTGAAGCTTTGTATTCGGATATGGGACATTGTGGACGAAAAAACATCAGAATTAGCTGGATTTTTGTAAAGACTACATTAATCTTAAATTACTTTGGACAAGGTGCCTATTTAACACATCACGAAGGACAAACACTAGTAGGATTAGGAGGAAGCGGAAATCCATTCTATTTGATAATGGCCGATTGGTTTCAACCGTTTGGAATTATTATTGCAACACTTGCAGCTGTAATTGCTTCTCAAGCATTGATAAGTGGCTCTTTTACATTGATAAATGAAGCTATGCGTTTGAATTTTTGGCCAAAAGTAAAAATAAAATATCCTTCCGAATTAAAAGGTCAAATGTACATTCCTTCCATAAATTGGTTACTTTTTTTAGGTTGTGTTGGTGTTGTTTTTCTTTTTAAAAAATCTAGCAATATGGAACATGCTTACGGTTTAGCTATCATATTGTGTATGATCATGACTACTATCTTACTTAATTATTATATGATATTAAAAAGAGTTAAATTGTATTTTATGGTGCCAATTATTACCATTTATTTACTGATTGAACTAGGTTTTTTTATATCGAATATCACAAAGTTTACCGAAGGTGGTTATGTTACCTTAATCATTGCTTTCATACTAATTTCAATTATGACAATTTGGTATTTTGCAAAAAAAATCAATAAGAGCTACACTAAAATTGTAAATATTAATGATTACACCAAAGTATTATTAGAATTAAGTGACGATTTATCAATACCCAAATATGCGACTCATTTAATATATATGACCAATGCAAGTACAGCTTATGAAATTGAAGAAAAAGTGATGTATTCAATTTTGCGAAAAAGACCTAAAAGAGCCGACCTTTATTGGTTTGTACATGTCAATATACTTAACGAACCTTATAAAACTGACTATAAAGTAACAGAAATTGCCGAGAAAACTATATTTAGAATTGATTTTAATTTAGGATTTAGAGAACCTACAAAAATCAATTTAATGTTTAAAGAAGTAATTACTGATATGGTAAAAAATGGAGAAGTAGATGTAACCAGTAGATACGAATCATTAAATAAAAACAATATAATTGGCGATTTCAAATTTGTCTTATCCGAAAAATATTTATCCAATGATAGTGATTTAACATTCTTCGAGAAAATAATTATGAATTCCTACTTCTTCATCAAAAAACTAAGTTTATCCGAAGAAAGTGCTTTTAACTTAGATATTGGATCTGTAAAAGTAGAAAAATTCCCTATGGTGCTTCACGCTCCGGAAAATATTGGTTTGACCAGAATAAAATAAACAAAATAAATATTCTTAAAAAAAACACTGTTACAATACAGTGTTTTTTTTGGAATAAATATAAAATAAAGATTTAATCATTTAGTAGTACCTTTGCACCTCAATTATTTAAAATGAGATTACACAGAAATTTAGTTTACACCACTATCGACGCCTTAAATGCTATTTTCAACGAAGGTGAATATGCCGATAAAGTGGTTGCACGCTCTTTGAAAAAAGACAAACGTTGGGGAAGTTCCGATAGAAAATTTGTTGCCGAAACCATCTACGAAATTGTACGTTGGAAAAGATTATATTCCGAAATCGCGGAAGTAAAAGAACCATTTGACAGGGACAATCTTTGGAGAATTTTTGCTGTTTGGGCTGTATTAAGAGGCTATCCTATCCCTGATTGGCGTCAACTGGAAGGAACTCCGGAAAGAAAAATAAAAGGGCGTTTTGACGAATTATCCAAAATAAGAACGCTAAAAGAATCTATCCCTGATTGGATGGATGCTTTGGGTGTGAAAGAATTAGGCGAAAAAATTTGGGCGAAAGAAATTGCAGCTCAAAACCAACCTGCCAAAGTGATTTTAAGAACCAACACTTTAAAAACCACTAAAGAACAATTGAGAGCACTCTTGATGGACTTGAACATTGAAACCGAATACCTGAAAGATCAACCGGATGCTTTGGTTTTAAAAGAAAGAGCCAACGTTTTCTTGACTGATGCGTTCAAACAAGGTTTTTTTGAAGTTCAGGATGCCAATTCACAATTAGTTGCTGCTTTTCTTGACGTAAAACCAGGAATGCGTGTGGTAGATACTTGTGCTGGTGCAGGCGGAAAAACCTTGCACATTGCCGCTTTGATGGAAAACAAAGGTCAATTGATTGCGATGGATTTATACGAAAGTAAATTAAAGCAATTAAAATTAAGAGCCAAAAGAAACGGTGCTTTCAATATTGAATATCGCATTATCGATACTACAAAAGTTGTAAAAAAACTACACGAAAAAGCCGATAGAGTTCTTATTGACGCTCCTTGTAGCGGATTGGGAGTTCTGAAAAGAAACCCTGATGCTAAATGGAAATTGCAACCCGAATTTATTGAAAATATGCGTAAAGTTCAATCCGAAGTATTGGAAAGTTATTCCAAAATTGTAAAACCAGGAGGGAAATTAGTCTATGCCACTTGTTCAGTTTTACCTTCTGAAAATCAAGAACAGATTGAGAAATTCTTAAAAACCGACATTGGAAAACAATTTAACTTCATAAAAGACCAAAAAACATTGGCTCACGAGTCTGGTTTTGACGGATTTTATATGGCTTTGTTGCAACGTAAAGAAAATTCAGAAAAGGAATAAAGAGAATAGAATATAGATTTTAGAATTTACAAAAAACTCCGATAGGTAAAAATTTTTCTTAATCGGTAGTATTCTATAAAGTGTGTAAGTAAAAAAAAAGTTAGGGTTTGTGCAAATCTGGATCAGCTCGGATATATAAAATAGTGCTTTTGTGGATAGCGTGGAATTGCATTCCGTGTCCACTACAATAATCCGAGCGGTTGATTTCAGTTGGCAACTTTGCCAAAAAAACGTGAATATTGAAATTTTTATGATTGCTATTCTTTAGCGATAGCGTCCAAAAATAATTGAGCAGCTGATTCATTTGTTGCTAAAGGCACGTTATGAACATCACAAACCCTCAATAACATATTCACATCCGATTCATGTGCGTGACTCGATAAAGGGTCTTTAAAGAATAAAACCATTTTTGTTTTTCCCTCAGCCACTCTACCCGCTATTTGTGCATCTCCTCCTTGTGGTCCTGAAAGCAATTTTTTTACTTTAAAACCAGCACTTTCCGCCTTTGAACCTGTAGTACCTGTAGCAAGTAGTTTAATATCATCTCTCAGCAAAATGGTTTTGTTTTTATTCAAAAACTGAACCATATCGGCTTTTTTTCCATCATGAGCAATAATTGCTATTTCCATTTTGTATGATTTAAAAAAACCTGATAGTTAGCATCAGGTTTTTAGTGTTTTTATTTGTTTGAATTATGATATGCTATCAACCCGTCAATTGGACGTCTCAATACGTTTCCTAGTTTCATTTCATATTTATCGAACATAATTTGCAATTCATCTTTTAGATAAAATGCTATTGAACCCACAAAATGAACAGGAACTTCTTTGCAATTGTTGTATTGTCTAATGTAGTTTTTGATGAATGATTTCATCCCTTTGAAAATAATTTTTTTGCAGAATTCATGTTCTTTATTTTGAATTAGAAATTTTGCAAAAGTAGCCAAATAGGCATTTGGATTGGGTTCTTTGTATAATTTACTTTTGATATAATCGGGGTCTAAATCATACTCTTTTTCAAATTCAACAGCCAATTCTTTAGGCATTTTATTGAAATAATATTTACGAATTAGTTCTTTACCAAAAACATTTCCACTACAATCATCCATAATAATATACCCTAATGATTGAACTTTTTGATGCAAAACTTTACCATCAAAAAAACTACAGTTTGAACCAGTTCCGAGGATACTAACAATGGCTTGCTCTCCTTTTGGGGTAGTTGCAAAAACGGCTGCATAAGTATCTTCTTGAACATCTACAATCGCATTAGAAAAATAGTTCTGAAAAACTTGAGAAAGCATAATTTTCATTCTATCTGTTCCACAACCAGCACCATAAAAGAAAAGATGTGTTGCTTTATCTTTATTTTGTAGAATATCAAATTTATCATTTAATCGCTCTACAATTTCATCTTCATCAAGAATTTCAGGATTTAATCCTAATGTTCGTGTGGTAAACAATATTTTCCCATCCTCATCTATGGCGATCCAATCGGCTTTAGTGGAGCCACTATCAACTAATAATCTCATCTTAAAAAAATTATATTTCAGATTTTACCTCGATAGTTATCGGTACTAAAAACTAAAAAATGGTTATTGGATTAGTTAAAAAATCCCGCTAAATAATTCAACGGGATTTTCAAAATGTATTATAAATTATTTTAAACCTGAAATATGTACAGATAAATCAATCAATTTACTTGAATAGCCATATTCATTATCGTACCAAGAAACCAATTTAAAGAAAGTAGAATTCAAACCAATTCCTGCAGTGGCATCAATGATAGAAGTTCTTTTGTCAGAGATGAAATCCTGAGATACAACAGCATCTTCAGTGAATCCCATAATTCCTTTCAAAGTAGTTTCAGAAGCTAATTTTAAGGCAGCCATAATTTCAGCATAAGAAGTTTCTTTGGCTACTTTTACAGTTAAATCTACTACAGAAACGTCAGCGGTAGGAACACGGAAAGACATTCCTGTTAATTTTCCATTCAAATCAGGAATTACTTTCCCAACTGCTTTTGCAGCACCAGTAGATGATGGAATGATGTTTATTGCAGCAGCACGTCCTCCTCTCCAATCTTTTCGTGAAGGTCCATCAGCTGTCATTTGAGTTGAAGTAGTAGCGTGAACAGTAGTCATCAATGCTTCAACAATTCCAAAATTATCGTGAATAACTTTTGCCAAAGGAGCCAAACAGTTTGTAGTACATGAAGCATTAGAAACAACTAAATCAGTAGCTTTTGCAGTTTCATGGTTAACTCCCATAACAAACATTGGTGCATCGGCAGATGGAGCAGAGATAATTACTTTTTTAGCACCACCTTTGATGTGCTCATTTGCAGTTTCAATAGTGGTAAAAATACCTGTACATTCTGCAACTACATCAACATCAACTTCATTCCATTTCAAATCAGCAGGGTTTCTTTCTGCAGTAATACGAATATTTCTTCCGTTTACATACAATTTCCCCTCTTTTACTTCTACAGTACCGTTAAAACGACCATGAACTGAATCATATTTTAATAAGTAAGCCAAATGGTCTACATCTAATAAATCGTTGATTGCAACAACTTCTACATTATCTCTGTTAAAAGATTCTCTAAAAACGATTCTTCCAATTCTACCAAATCCATTGATTCCTAATTTTACTTTTGACATTGTTTGTTTGCTTTAGACTTAAAGTTCCTACTTTAAGCAGATTAATTAATTATTTAATTTGTACTTGGCCAAAGCCATAATTTATATTGACACGATTTCAGAAACTCGAAGTAATTCTTTATCAATGACTGTATTTCCTTTAATTGCTTGCAATAATGGTGTAAGTGTAACTTCATCATTAAGCATGCCAACCATATAATTGGATTTTCCTTCTATTAATGATTCAACTGCTTTTACACCTAATCTACTTGCAAGAACTCTATCATAGCAAGATGGGGATCCTCCTCTTTGCATGTGTCCTAAAACGGAAACACGAATTTCATATTCAGGCAAATTTGCTTCGACATAATCTTTTAACTCAAAAACATTTTTACCGATTTTATCTCCCTCTGCAATGACAACAATACTAGAAGATTTTCCTGAGGCTTTGCTTTTTTTGAGAGATTCTACTAATCTTTCTAATCCTAATTCTTCTTCTGGAATTAGAATTTCTTCTGCTCCGCCTCCAATTCCTGCATTTAATGCGATATGGCCTGCATCACGCCCCATAACTTCAACAAAGAATAATCTATTATGTGAACTTGCTGTATCTCGAATTTTATCAATACAGTCAACTACAGTATTTAGAGCAGTGTCGTAACCTAAAGTATGACTAGTCCCAAAAATATCATTATCTATTGTACCTGGAATTCCCATTACAGGAAAATTGTATTCTTTATTAAAAATTTCTGCACCAGTAAAACTTCCATCTCCCCCTATCACTACTAAAGCATCAACTCCAGCTTTAACAAGTTGTTCGTGAGCTATTTTTCGTCCCTCTACTGTTTTGAACTCTTTTGAACGAGCTGATTTAAGTATTGTCCCCCCTTTATTGATAATATTATTCACCGTTCTTGGCCCCATTGATATTATATCGCCTTCTATCATTCCTTGGTACCCTCTATATATTCCAGCACATTCTATTTTGTAGTAGGCACAGGCTCTAACTACAGATCGTATAGCAGCATTCATACCAGGAGAATCTCCTCCTGATGTTAACACGCCTACTTTTTTTATTGTTTTTGACATTATTTTTGTATTAAAAGTGTAAATTTAATAAACATTAAGGAATTTTAAACCTATGTTTTTAATATATTAGTAAAATGCTTCAAATTCAAACGTTATCGTTAATAAGTTGCTAATATATTGTAATAAAAATAATAATCACCCTTAAAATGGGCAATTTTATAACAATACAATTGTTTTTGGATAAAATTACTTACTATCGTTCCGTATCAAATTTAGTCTTCTTCAGGAATTCTTCCCTCAATAATAGGATTTACTTTTGAATGGTTACTATTCGTATTCGAAGAACCTTTTTTTTCTGGAACAGGGCTAGAATCTTGGTCTATTTCGCTTGATTTAGGTGCTTTTTCGATTTTAATATTTTTGAATATTTTATTAGCAAGTTCTTTAAAAGTATCAAAATCAACTTCATAGGACACCCCTACCCCTTGAGTATAACCAATTCCTTCACCGATGTATGTTATATCATTTTCTCTATTAAAAAACCGTAGATTTACAGTTCCGTCTTCATTTACTCGATATAAAATTTCTACATCTCCAACTACTGCAGTCTGAGAAAGACCACCAAAAGGCACTCCAACTTTTCCATTAATGGTAATTCTTTCATTTATTTTAGAGGATATTGATGCTACAAATTTACCATCTGTTTCTTGTCCTGTTGTTTTATCTGCACCAATAATATCTAAATTTACTTGAAATTTTTCGTCGTTAGATTTTATTAAGCTTGTCAACAAACTAGATGCAGTTTCAAAAGCACTCTGTGATAGCGCCGATTGGCTTAACCCTTCGGAACTCAAAAAGCTTCCTGTAGATAGCAAATACATAGCTTGAGTCTCTCTTACTACTTTGTCACCTAATTTATAGTCTATTTCCGACTTCATTACATTACTAACCGTTGGAAATTCAAAATTAAATTCAGGTTCTGGACTTGTCAAATCGCCTCGCAGTCCTATCACCACATTTACATCTATCTTTTTGTTATAGGATGAATTTTCAAGTAATACAGATGGATTTGCATTGGTTTTATATATAGCTTCCAAGTTCAAACGAGCTTTCATCGGATTTCCTTCCCAAGAAATATAACCGCCTTTTTTGACAATAAATTTTTTATCAATTAAGCCTCCATATTTAAAATTATAAAATCCTTCATAGGCCTGAAAGTCTCCCCACATATTAAATTTTCCTAAAGTGTTTATTTTTAAAAGTAAAGTTCCATTTCCTTTTCCTTTCATTCCGTGCCCTGAATTTCTATCTAAAATAACTTCAACCTCAGCATTTGGTGTAATATCTAAATCAAATTCCATTTCAAGTCCATTATAATTTCTTGAATTATCAACAATTCCTTTTTTGATATTAAATTTTTCTTTGGAAGTTAAAAAATGTAAAAAATTATTATCGCTCACACTTTCCGAATCATTTATTGGAATTTTCAATGAAGAGCCTTTTTCAGATTTTGCGTCAACCTCTATAAATAGAGAGTTTGTTGGGCCTTTGATTGTTGCAACACCATCAATAAAAGCAATACCATAATACGCTGCGTCTTCTGAATCTTGTGTATCCAGCACCAATAATCTCTTTGAATTTATGGTCAAATCTAATTTCCAATCAGAAAAATTAGTATGCCCAACACTTCCATTCAAATACCCAACTGTTCCAAACTTTGAATCGGTTAACCTATTATTTTTAAACAAAAATTTTTCATCAGTGAGATCTACTACCGTTCTTTTATCTAAAGCATAATCGATATTCAAATAGAGAACTTTTAGTCCAGCTTCATCAATATAAATTCGGCCATTGATTTCGGGCTTTTTAAGGTTTCCCGATATACGAGCACTTCCTGTTGCAAAACCTCTAATATTTGAAATCACTTCCCCACCGAGTGGCGCCAAAATTCCTAAATTGAATTTATCTAATTCCAATTCTAAGTCCAAAATAGTATTGTTTTCTACAATTTCGAAACTTCCTTCAACTCCTAAAGACTCCAAGTTTTCATTTTGAATAGAAGAATTAACAGAAAACTTTTTCAACATTTCATCACCAACTATATTAAAATCCAAATTACCCAAATTGGTATTATTGATATTTAAACTATCTATTTGAATTGATGCTGGAATCTTATAAATATCATTATTTTGTGTATATTGAATATTCGCATTCAAATTTCCATTGATGACAAAAGCTGGATCTGAAGGTGTAATTTGATTTAAATCAACATTTTTTAAATTAAATTTTAAGTCCTTGTATGTATTGCCCTTAATAGCTCCCATAAAGGAGATTTCTTGATTCTCGTGTGTTAGAACAATATTGTCAAAATTAAAATTTTGTAAAGATTTATCAAAAACAATTTGATTATCCGATGTTTCATTTTCATTTAAAAACCACAAATAATCTTTGAGTTTTATTTCAGATTTATGTATCCCTACAACATTATTATTATCTTTATTGATAGTGTGGTAGAAATTCAGATTAAAATAATCTTGTCCTTTTGTTCCTCCTTTAAACTCTGTTCGAAAGAACATTGTGTCTTTCATTGTTAGGTTAATTAGACTAAAATCTCTAATATTATAAAATTTAGACTTGATACTATCCATTTCAATAAATGCATTATAAAGCTGATTTTTATTATCTACTTTTACTCTTACATTATCAAATGTATTCTCTAAAGCGGTAATTTTTGGAGAATTGAAATCGAGTTTAAATTCTTGTCTATCTGAGTTTAAATTACCTTTTACAATAGTATTCGAGGCAACAGCAACTTTAGGATAAAGAATTTCAATAATTTTATTGTAAATGATAAAATCAAATTTCAAAAACTGCCCTTTGTTGACTTTCAGTAGTTTATAATTTTCATAAAGACTACCTATAGAATTGGTTACTATATTTTGTAATTGATTAAAATAAAATTTCCCTACAATTACTCCATCAACTATATCGTCAGAATTTACAGTAATGGTCCTAATCCTATTTTGATCGAATGTGGAATTGATATGAAAATAATCAAAAGAATACCTTGCCTTTGAGTTTTGATAGGTGGTATTAATAACGGAAACATCTCCTACAAAATTATCAATTGTTTTTCCAGTCAAATTCACAATAATATCTCCTTTGAATTGAGAAATATTATCTTTCGAAAAGTTTAATTTTTTGAAGTCAGCATGATTCACATTGATTTTAAAATCATAATGGCTATTCTTTTTACTCAAATCTACCAAACCATCAAAATTCATTTTTAGATTAGGATCATTGGATTCAACCTTAGCTTTATAAATTCCACGAACAAAATTTCCGTTCAAATCAATAGTATTGTATGTGTACTTGTTGTATGCAATGGAATTGATTTTTCCTTTTACATTTGTATTCAAGAATTTTTCAGAAAATCCTTTACCATCAATATCTAGATTTAAACTTGCTAGCCCAATATCTTTTTTGTCAATCAATGATCCAATATCAAAATTATCTAAAACTAAATTCCCAATATAAGTAGCTCTGTCTGACAAATTCATGTTTTCGATAATCAAATCTGATTTTAGATTTCCGATTTGTGATGCCATTACAAAACTGGCATCTAGCGATGTAGTAGTAACCTGAGCATTGCCAACTAAATCAATTGTACCTAATTTTTTCAAAATTACGGGTAAGGTTTTACCCAGTACATTAGGTAAAATTGTCACCAAATCATCATAACTGGTGGAAAGTTTTTCAAATTTTCCATTCATATAAAATGCTTTTCCTTTGCTTGGAACAAGATTTTTGAAGTTGAGTGTGCCAACGATTTGAGATTTTTGTGAGTCTGACAATTTAAAATTAGTCAACACCAAATTGTTCAACGGTCCTTTGATTCTTCCTTTGAATTTAAAAAGCTGATTTCTACCCAATTCATTATAAAAACAGCGTATATCATTGGTTGCCAATGAGGCCTTTTCGAGTTTAATATCAAATTGAACTTTATTGGTAAAATCAACAAAGTCTTCAATTTCATAATTCATCACCACCGACCCTCTTAGCTTGGATTCTTTGGTAACTAAATCAAAATTTTCAAGTTTGATGTGCTTTTTTGTGTAGATAAATTTTGCTCTTAAATCCTCAATAAAAATTCCTCGATGATCCCAAAAAGACAATTTATTTATGGTTGTACTCACTTCGGGACCATAAATTCTTAGTGCAGTAGCAGCTAAATTTATCTTTGTAAAATCAACATCTTTAGGATTTTGATTATTTTCATCTATAAGACTATAATGACCATTTGTAATTTTAACTTTGGTAGCCGTCATCAAAAAATGTTCTTCCGAAGGTGGAGCGCCAGAATCAAAAGCCTTGACAAATATATCAAGATTAGAAACCTTTTCATTTTTGTAGGTTTTCATATTGAAATACAAACCGTCGGTGGCAATATCTCCAAAAATTAAATCGACATTCATCAATTTATCAAAATCTAAAATACTAGTTTTGATTCGGTTAGCAAAAATAAGCGTGTCCTTATGATGATCTAAAATCAGCACTTTTTTAAGTTTTACACTACCAAAAATAGTGAAGGAAATCTGCTCTACATTGATATTGGTTTTATATTTTTTGTTGAGTTCGTTCGTTACATAATTCCCTAATTTTGTTTGTACAAAAGGTAGTGAAATTGCAATTCCAAGCACCAATAATAGTAGGATGAGCCCAAGAAAAGTGCGTATTACTATTTTAATGATTTTTTTGATACTTAAAATAATTTTAATTAGAACAATACATTTATTTTGCTGGACTTAAAAAAGATTTTTAATAAAAATTCTTTAATTTTGGATCCACAATAAAGTACCCTTTACGGATTGTCAAATATAATTCAAAATTTGTACCTTTTCATGCAAAATTACGAGGTTTTTATTCTTGCTATCGAAAGTTCTTGCGATGATACTGCTGCTGCGGTTTTACACAACGATAAAGTTTTGTCGAATGTAGTAGCTAACCAATTGATTCACAATCAATACGGAGGTGTTGTTCCAGAATTAGCCTCTCGAGCTCACCAACAAAATATTGTTCCTGTCATTGATGCTGCCCTTCGAAAAGCAAACATCACAAAAGAACAACTTTCTGCCATTGCATTTACACAAGGCCCGGGATTAATGGGGTCATTGCTGGTTGGAAGTTCGTTCGCTAAATCTTTATCTTTGGCATTAAACATTCCCCTTATTGCAGTCAATCATATGCAAGCCCATATTTTAGCTCATTTCATTGATGAGGAAGGTTTTGACAAACCTACATTTCCGTTTTTGGCTTTGACTATTTCTGGAGGACATACTCAAATTGTGCAAGTAAACGACTTTTTTGATATGGAAATCATTGGCGAAACCACTGATGATGCTGTAGGTGAAGCTTTTGACAAAAGTGCAAAAATACTAGGACTTCCTTATCCTGGTGGTCCATTGGTTGATAAATATGCAAATCTCGGAAATCCCAAAGCTTTTGCCTTTACCAAACCAAAAATTCCCGGATTAGATTTTAGTTTTTCAGGATTGAAAACAGCTATTTTGTATTTTATCCAAAAGAAAAAACTCGAAAACCCTAATTTTATCGAGGAAAATCTCAATGATATTTGTGCTTCCATCCAACATACAATTATCGAAATTTTGATGGACAAATTGAAACTAGCTGTAAAAGAAACAGGAATCAAACAAATTGCTATTGGCGGCGGAGTTTCTGCCAATTCTGGAATTCGAACTACTTTGAAAGAAGCAGAAAGTAAATACGGTTGGAAAACCTATATTCCTAAATTTGAATATACCACCGATAACGCAGCTATGATTGGAATTGTAGGTTATCAAAAGTTTTTATCCCAAAATTTCGAAACTTCAGCTGTCGTTTCAAAAGCAAGAATTCAATTCTAAACTATGCAATTATTCTATAATCCAAATATTGTCGAAACCACCGAAAGTTTTTCTTTCAACAAAGAAGAAAGCAAACACATCATTAAAGTATTGCGCAAAAAAGAAACCGATATTTTATTCGTTACCAATGGTCTAGGATTATTATTAAAAACCGAAATCACTTTGGCCTCTGACAATAAATGTACGGTTCAAATCCTTTCTGTCGAAAAAACGGAGGCTTCAAAATATCAATTGCATTTAGCTGTTGCACCAACAAAAATGAACGACCGATACGAATGGTTTTTAGAAAAAGCCACCGAAATTGGTATTCATGAAATCACGCCAATTATTTGTGATCGTTCCGAACGAAAAGTGGTAAATAGAGAACGCTTTGAAAAAATTTTGTTGACTGCAATGAAACAATCGAATGTTTCATTTCTTCCAAAACTGAATGAAGCTATTCCTTTCAAAGAATTTATCAAACGTAAAAACGAAGGTTTACAACTCATTGCTCATTGTGAGAAAACTGATAAAAAAACGCTAAAATCAGTTTTGAAACCCAACGAAAATGTTACTTTGCTCATTGGCCCAGAAGGCGATTTCTCAGAAAAAGAAATAGCATTGGCATTAGATAATAATTATATCCCAGTTTCATTAGGAAATACCAGATTGCGAACTGAAACTGCTGCTATTGTGGCTTGTCATAGCGTAGCTTTTTTTAATGAAACACCCATGACAATAGTTGTTGACATAATGGAGGATGATTATGAGTGTTCCATCTGACCGATGAAAACAATAAATATAAACTGATGAAACGCCCACGACAATTATCATTGACACACACCAATATGATTATAGGCGTTCCATCTTCCAATAAAAAACAAATATTATAAA
>JACCDH010507749.1_pt1 | contig 15526 bp, 13 predicted proteins | sample 7442481 | NCBI WGS metagenome assembly JACCDH01 (sample SAMN15323433, study PRJNA562643) | freshwater metagenome | isolation source: river surface water | place: USA:Blue River Watershed | collected 2017-08-15
ACCGCAGGCGTGTTTTTCGTCATGGCCAGCTTGGCCAGCACGATCAAGCGTGACCTGTCTGGCATGTCCAAGTGGTTAATGGTCGGCGCGTTGGCCATCATGATCGGCGGCATCATCAACGTGTTCGTCGGCTCCACCGTCGGCATGATGGTGATCTCGGTCATGGCCATTGGCATCTTCAGCGCCTACATGCTGTACGACCTCAAGCAGATCGTGGACGGCGGCGAGACCAACTACATCAGCGCCACTTTGGCCCTGTACCTGGACATCATGAATGTGTTCCAGAGCCTGCTGGCCTTGCTGGGCATCATGGGTGGCGAGCGCGACTGACAGCGCATCATCCGCCAGCAAAAAGGCTCCCTCGGGAGCCTTTTTTCATGGATGCTGTGCGCACATCAAGCCAACTCAAACACCGCCATGCTCTCCACGTGCGCCGTGTGGGCGAACATGTTGATCACGCCGGCGCTCACGCAGCGGTAACCGGCGCGGTGCACCAACAGGCCTGCATCACGGGCCAGTGTGGCGGGGTTGCAGCTCACATACACAATGCGCTTGGGCGGAGTCCAGCCGTTTCGCAAGTCCTGGTTTTCGTGCAATTCGGCCAGCGCTTTGGACAAAGCGAATGCGCCTTCACGCGGTGGGTCCACCAGCCATTTGTCGGCCATGCCATCGGCCACCAGCATCTCAGGCGTCATCTCAAACAAATTGCGAGCCACAAAAGAGGTCGGCGCCAAGGCTTGCCCTTCTGGGCGATCGGCCTGGTTGCGGGCATAGTTGTCACGCGAGCGGGCCACCAGGGTCTCTGCACCCTCAATGCCCAAGACCTCTGCCGCCTGCGTGGCAATGGGCAGGGTGAAATTGCCCAGACCGCAGAACCAGTCGATCACGCGTTCATTCTTTTGCGCTTGCAGCAGGCGCAGCGCTCGGGCCACCAGCACCCGGTTGATGAAAGGGTTGACCTGCGTGAAATCGGTGGGCCGAAACGGCATGGTGATGCCGAAGTCCGGCAAGCCATAGCTCAGTTGCGGGCCACCCGCGTCCAGCAAATGCACCGTGTCCGGGCCTTTGGGCTGCAACCACCACTGCACCTGGTGTTTCTCGCCAAAAGCGCGCAGCTTGGCTTTGTCGCTGTCGCTCAAGGGCTCCAGGTGGCGCAAAACCATGGCAGTGACCTCATCGCCACAGGCCAGCTCGATCTGCGGCAAGGTCTCGCGGGCTTCCATTTGCGCGATCAAGGCACGCAGTGGCATCAGCATGGCGCTGACGTGGGGTGGCAAGATGCGGCAGACCTTCATGTCGGCGATGTAGCGGCTCTTGCGCTCATGGAATCCAATCAGGACTTCGCCCTTTTTGATGACATAGCGCACCGACATGCGGGCGCGGTAACGGTAGCCCCATGTGGGCCCTTCGATCGGGCGCAGCATGGTGTCGGCTTTGACTTTGCCCAGATGCCAGAGGTTGTCTTCGAGCACGCGTTGCTTGATGGCCACTTGCGCAGAAGCTTCCAGGTGCTGCATCTTGCAGCCGCCGCAAGCGCCGCCATGCAGACCAAAGTGCGGGCAACCGGGCGTGACGCGTTGCGAAGATTCCGAATGGATCTCGGTGACCGTGCCCTGCTCCCAGTTGTTCTTTTTGCGACCGACTTGGACAGACACGATCTCAAAAGGCAAGGCGCCTTCAATGAAAACGACTTTGCCGTCCGGGCGGCGGGCTATGCCTTGGGCATCCATGTCCAGAGAGCCAACGCGCAACCAGCCGTCGGGCAAATCGTCGCTGTTGGGGGCTTCGTGTTGGGGGATGGAGAGTTCTTGTTTTTCGCTCATGCCCCGATTGTCTCATTGGGCCAGGCGCAAATTCAGACCCAGGCCTGCAGGTATTCCTGCCAATGCGGCTCTTGGCCCGCCAAGACGGCCACATTGTCTTTGACGAACTGGATTTCCTGCATGTATTCGGCCTCGGTCAGGCCGCCGCGCATTTTTTGAAAGCGGCAATACAGCAAATAGGTGTTCATCACATCGGTTTCGCAGTAACGGCGCACGTCTTCGGTTTGACCCGCCAGAAACTGCTCGTAGACTTGCGAGCCGTCCATGCCCAGCTTGCCCGGGAAACCGCACAATTTGGCCATCGCGTCCATGGGCGCGTTGTTGCGCGGGGTGTACTTGGCCAGCAAGTCCATCAGGTCCAGATGGCGCATGTGGTAACGCGAAATGTAGTTGTTCCACTTGAACTCGCGGTCGCTGCCATGCGTGCCCTCGCCCAAGTCCCAGTACTTGTCGGCCACCACCCCATGCTGCAAGCCACGGTAATGCAGCACCGGCAGGTCAAAGCCACTGCCGTTCCAGCTCACCAGTTGCGGCTCGTGTTTTTCGATGACGTTGAAGAAGGTCTGAACGATGCGGCCTTCGCTTTGGCCATCGCGGTCCACAAAGGAATGGACGCGCAAGCCCTCGGCATTGCGAAAAACACAGCTGATGGCCAGCACTTTTTGCAGGTACAGGGGCATGAAATCGCTTTGCCCCTGGGCTGCGCGTTCGGCCTTCCACTGGGCATGCACCTGGGCATCGGTCAGCTCGGGCGATGCGCCATTCAGACGCCGCCAGCCGGCCATGTCGGGAATGGTCTCAATGTCAAAGACCAGGACAGGCCAAGCCATGCAGGACTTTCAGCGGGCGGGCAAAAACTTGGCCGGATCGACTGGCTTACCCTGACGGCGCACCTCGAAGTGCAGCTTGACACGGTCGGCATCGGTGTTGCCCATCTCGGCGATCTTCTCGCCCTTGCGCACTTTCTGGTCTTCTTTGACCAGCAGTTTCTGGTTGTGGGCGTAGGCCGTCAAGAAGGTGTTGTTGTGCTTCAAGATGATCAAGTTGCCATAGCCACGCAGACCTGAACCGGCGTAAACCACTTGACCATCTGCGGATGCCATCACGGCATCACCGGCCTTGCCCGCAATGTCCAGCCCTTTGTTCTTTGAATCGTCAAAGCCACCAATCAATGTGCCATTCGAGGGCCAGATGAAACCCAAGCCCTCGTCGGCAACCACCGATGCAGCGGACGGATTGACAGGCGCAGGCTTGGCGGATGGGGTGGCCGCTGGCATTTCTGCGCTCGAAGTGACGGGCCGAACCACGACGCCCGAAGCTTCGACAGCCGCGCCCGGGGGCGCAACCCGCAAAACCTGCCCCACCTCGATCACATCGGGATTGCTCAGGTTGTTCCAGCGCGCCAAATCGCGCCTGGACTGACCGTGCTCCAAACCGATGCGGGTCAGGGTCTCGCCGCGTTGAACGGTGTAATAGCCCGGTTTGCCCGCATTTTCTGCACCGGGCAAAACCTTGGCAGGGGCCGCAGGCGCATCGACAACGCCGGTGCCCGTTCGCGAACTGGCGATGCGGTCTTCGACGGGCGCCATGACACGGGGGGCTGAAGAGCAGCCCACCAATACAGCGGCACCGATCGTCAATGCAAAAAAGGATGAGATGCGTTGAAGTTCAATCATGAATTCTTTCATTTAAGCAACGCCGGATTTTAGAGGCACAAAATGCACGGCCTCCAACACCTGGCGATCAAATCCTTCGGCGGTCCGAAGAATCACCACCAAAGCCTGATGGCCTGCCGGTGTGATCGTCGGCGCCACCAATCGCCCACCAACAGCCAACTGGTCCAGCCAAGCCTGGGGCACGGATTCACCGCCAGCCGCCGAGATGATGCCTGCGTATGGCCCGCCTTTGGGGTAGCCCAGCATGCCATCGCCAAAAATCAAATGGACATTGTGCAAGCGCAAAGGACGCAGATTCTCTCGCGATTTTTCGTGCAAGCCACGCAGGCGCTCAAGGCTGTAAACCTCTGTGGCCACATGGCTGAGCACCGCAGCCTGGTAGCCGCACCCTGTGCCGATTTCCAGAATGCGGCCCAATTTGCCCGAAATGCCCTCACGCATCAACTCGATCATGCGGGCCACCACATTGGGCTTGGAGATGGTCTGCCCTAAGCCAATCGGCAAACTGGTGTCTTCATAGGCTTGCACTGCCAAGGCGGTTTCCACAAAACGGTGGCGCTCAACCAAGCCCATGGCCTGCAGCACCATCGGGTCTTGCAAACCCTGAGCGGCCAAGTTGCTGACCATGCGGGCACGCAAAGGGCCATAATCCATGCCCATGCCCATGCCCATGCCCAAGCCCGAGCGCAAAGGCGCCGATCGTTGCGCAGGTGAAGTGCCAGCCACAGCCTTGCTGGGCACAGGCTTAGGCGTGGGCATGGCCACAGGTCTTTGAGTGCCCACAAGGGGCGCCGGGGTACGGGTGGTGCGTGGTGCCCCAAGTGCGGGCAATTTGGCAGGGAAACCGGGGCGCTGACTCATGCAGGCTCCGTCACATGTAAACGTTCAAATGCACGCGACCACAGGTCGAGCGACTGGTGTTCGGTCAAATCCACCTTCAGCGGCGTGACCACCATGTGCCCCAGTTTGGCCGCGTGAAAGTCCGTGCCTTCGCTGTCGTCCATCGCAGGCCCTGCGTTGCCGATCCAGTACATGGTCTGGCCACGGGGGTCCACCTGCGTGATCACAGGCTCTGCCGAGTGGCGGCGCCCCAAACGGCACAACTGAGGTGCACGGATCTGCTCCAGTGGCAAATTCGGGATGTTCACATTCAACAACCAAGGCTGTGCATGGAGCAAGTCACCCGACTGCATTTGAGCGATCAGCTGTTTGATCTTTTGCGCCGCAGCATCCACATGGGCCCAGCCTTTTTCCATTTGCGATACCGCGATGGCCGGGATGCCGAACAGATAGCCCTCCATCGCCGCGCCCACGGTACCCGAATACAAGGTGTCATCGCCCATGTTGGCACCGTTGTTGATGCCGGAGACCACCAGATCAGGTCGGTAGCCGAGCAAACCCGTCAAAGCAATGTGCACGCAATCGGCGGGGGTGCCGTTGACATAACGAAAACCATTGTCAGCGCGGTTCACATACAACGGGGTGTGCAAAGTCAGAGCGTTCGATTTGGCGCTGTTGTTGTGCTCGGGCGCGACCACCTCCACATCGGCGATGGTCTTGAGCGCTTCATAAAGCGCCACGATCCCCTCTGCGCGAAAGCCATCGTCGTTCGAGATGAGAATTTTCATGTGGGGTTCCAGTGTGGACTCCGATTGTAGAGGGCCCTCCTTCGGCGGATGTGACAAAACGCAGCGAAATCCCGGTCGCTCGGGGGACATAAATTCAGCAGCGCCATCCCTACCATCGTCCGCAGTCCAAAACACACACCTCAGGAGACATTGAATGCACGCATGGCTTTGCGAAAACCCCATTGGCGTTGACGCGCTGACCTGGAAAGAGCTGCCCACCCCCACACCCTCGGCGGGTCAGGTACTGCTCAAAATTGAGGCGGCCAGCCTCAACTTTCCAGACCTCTTGATCGTTCAAAACAAGTACCAGATGAAGCCCGAGCTGCCTTTCGTGCCGGGTTCTGAATACGCGGGCGTTGTCGAAGCCGTGGGCGAAGGCGTCACCCACCTGAAAGTCGGCCAATCGGTGGCATGCCTGTCGGGCACCGGCGGATTTGGCACCCACACCCTGGCACCCGCCAAGCTGTGCATGCCGCTGCCCGCGGGCTTTCCAGCCGTCGATGCGGCCGCGTTCATCATGACCTACGCCACCTCGCACCATGCGCTGGTGGATCGCGCCGCCCTCAAAGCCGGAGAAACCGTGCTGGTATTGGGCGCTGCAGGCGGTGTTGGCACAGCGGCCATCCAAATCGCCAAAGCGATGGGGGCCAAAGTGATCGCGGCCGCATCGACCGATGAAAAATGCGCTTTGTGCAAAACCTTGGGCGCAGACGCCACCATCAACTACAGCACCGAAAACCTGCGCGAAGCCCTCAAGACCTTGACCGAAGGCAAAGGGCCCGATGTGATTTACGACCCGGTGGGCGGCGAGTTTGCAGAACCGGCTTTCCGCTCCATCGCTTGGCGCGGCCGTTATCTGGTGGTGGGCTTTGCAGGTGGCCCTATTCCAACCCTGCCCCTGAATTTGCCTTTGCTCAAAGGCGCTTCTTTGGTGGGTGTGTTCTGGGGCGACTTCGCCCGCCGCGAACCCCATGCCAATGCCGCCATGATGGCCGAGCTGGCCCAGTGGTACGGCCAAGGCAAGATCAAACCCGTGATTGACTGCACCATGCCCATGGCCGACCTGAAGGCAGCCTATGCCCACATGGGTTCACGTGGCGTGAAGGGCAAGCTGGTGATGGTCAACTGATCCTCGCCAACCCAAGAAAAAAGCCCTTGCATTGCTGCAAGGGCTTGATTTACTTGGGGTGGCTGATGGGGCTCGAACCCACGACAACAGGAATCACAATCCTGGACTCTACCAACTGAGCTACAGCCACCGTAGAAACGAAATTATAACCTGAACTTCAGCGCTTTTCTGCAGCTTCAGCACGCTGGGTCTGAGGTTTTTCAATCAGGATTTCTGCCTTGAGCTGCTGCTTCAGATAGGTCAGGTAGGCTTGACCTTCAGCCTGGCCCCACAACTGGGTCATCTGCTGGCGGCTTTGGGCCAATTGCTGGGCCGAGGAGGCATCGCGCGGCACCAGTTTGTTCACGCGGGCCACCACAAAGCCTTGCGTGCCCAGATCCACACCCACCAAAGTAGGCAAACGCGCAGGATCAGCACGCAACACCGCATCCACCACGGCTTGCGCTTGGCCTTGTGTTTGGTCGCGCGAGACGATCACAGCAGCTCCCACTTGGGCTTGCGCGGCCTGATCTTTCCAGGATGCCAATTTGGCTTGGCCTTCGGCTTTGGCCAAGTCGGCAGATTTTTCAACCACGTACTGACGGCGCACTTCGTCCTTGACTTCGGCAAATGGACGAACAGCGGCCGGACGGTAAGCCACGATGCGGGCAGACACGAGGGTGTTGGGGGCCACTTCCACAGCCGCTGTGTTGCGACGCTTGCTCACCGACTCTTCCGCAAACAAGGTTTGCAGCAATTTGGCGTTGGCCAAAACGCCCTGTGCACCTGCAGCCGGCGTGCGGGTCAAGCCCTGGGCTTTTTGAACGGTCAACTTCAGACGATCGGCTGTGGGCTTGAAGCTTTCTGCCTGCTCGTAAACGCTGTTGCTGAAGGTCTCGGCCTGCTCTGCAAATTGGCGCTGGGCTTGCTGCTTGCGCAAGTCGGCCTCCAATTGAGGGCGCATGGATTCAAAGCTGGGCGCTTTGGGGACTTTGATGTCGGTCAGCTGGATGATGTGAAAGCCGAACTCCGACTCCACCACATCGCTGATGTCGCCCTTCTTCAAGGCAAAGGCCGCATCTTCAAACGCTTTGACCATGGCGCCTTTGGCGAAAAAATCCAGATCGCCGCCCTTGGTGGCAGAGCCTGGGTCTTGAGAATTTTTGCGGGCCACATCGGCAAAGGATTTGGGACTCTTGCGAACGGCAGCCAACAATTCCTCCGCTTTGGCCTTGGCCTTGGCACGGTCAGCGGTTGGAGCGTCCTTGGCGGCGTTGATCAGGATGTGGCTGGCGCGGCGCTCTTCCTTGCCCGCCAGACGCTGCACGTTTTGCTCGTAATACGTTTTCAGGTCTTGCTCGGGCAAATTGATGCTCTTTTGCAAAGCCGCCGTGTCCAGCACCAGGTATTCAATGTCGGCGCTCTCCACAGAGCGGAAACGCTCGGACTGGGCCTGGTAAAACTTTTCCAGATCGGCATCGGCCACTTGAACCTTGGCGGCGAAATCGGCTGGCAGCCATTTCTGGATCTGGATTTCACGGCGCTGCAAATACGCATTCAAAGCGGTATCGGTTTGGCTTTGCGAGGCCACCACAGATTGCTGCAAGCCGCCCATCACCTGCTGGGCAGACAAGTCCTGGCGAACTTTGGCTTCCAGCATTTCAGGCGTCATGCCCTGGCTGGCGGCCAGTTGGCGGTAGCGCTCCATGTCCAGCTTGCCATCGGCGCCGCGCAAACCGGCAATCGAAGGATCTTGTTGCAGGTAACGGGCCAGACGCTGATCGCTGGTGATCAGCAATTGCTTGTCGGCCGCCGCCGCGATCACGCGGTCATTGACCATGCGCTCCAGCGTGGCGTAACGGGCCTCGGCAGAGTCCAGCAGTTTGGGATCCAGATTGGGCACCGAGGCGCGGATGCGCTCGACTTCGCGTTGATGTGCCGCATCCCATTCACCTTGCGTGATCTTGTTGCCCGCCACTTTGGCCACAGGCGAACCTTGATCCGAAAAGCGGCTGTAGCTGTCCATACCGAACAAGACAAAGGACGGAATGACCAGCAAAAACAGCAATCCCATCAAAATTTTGGAGTGATTGCGGATGGAATCAAACATGTTCGAAGTCTCGGTTTATCAATAAAAAAGGCGAACAACCTGTTCGCCTTTGCTTTTTGTGGTGGTGGGCGCTGACGGTCTCGAACCGCCGACCTACTCCGTGTAAAGGAGCCGCTCTACCAACTGAGCTAAGCGCCCCACCTGAAAAAAGTGAAATCAGTTCAAAGCATCCTTGAGGGCTTTACCTGGACGGAACTTTGGCACCTTGGCAGACTTGATTTTAATCGCAGCGCCAGTGCGTGGATTGCGACCGGTGCGGGCAGCACGTTTGCCCACTGCAAAAGTACCGAAACCCACCAAAGAAACCGTACCGCCCTTTTTCAAGGTTGTGCGCACAGCACCGATGGTGGCTTCCAGAGCACGGCCCGCAGCGGCCTTGGACAGGTCGGCTTGTTTGGCGATGTGTTCGATCAATTCAGTTTTGTTCACAAGAAACCTCTTGAAGTTACAGACCGGCGAGAACCGGTGTTGACTGACATACAAACTGACAGACCCGCTGTCAGTTTTAATTTTTTATGGCGCCAAGGCCTGCACTCATTTGAAACCAGCCTCCAAGGCGGTGTCAATCCAGGCAGCCCAACAATGCGCGTTGCGGCAGGGATTCTAGCCGTGAAATCATGGACAAACCCCTTCGCGGTTGAGATTTTTTATAAGTCAGTCTTCCCGGAAAAAGAACCGAAAAGTCGCCGTGTCAAAGCACCTCTGCAATGGCGCGGCCGACATCGGCGGTCTTGGCTGTACCCCCCAAATCGGGCGTGCGGGGTGCACCACTGCCTGGGGCCAAGACCTTCTCGATCGCGGCCAGCACACCGTCGTGCGCCGCCTTGTAGCCCAGGAATTCCAGCATCATGGCGCCACACCAGATCTGACCGATCGGGTTGGCAATGCCTTTGCCCGCGATGTCCGGGGCAGAACCATGGACGGGCTCGAACAACGATGGGAACAAACGGTCGGGGTTCAGGTTGGCACTGGGCGCGATGCCAATCGTGCCTGTGCAGGCCGGGCCCAGATCGCTCAAGATGTCGCCAAACAGGTTGCTGGCCACCACCACATCAAAGAAGTCGGGGCGCTGCACAAAGTGCGCGGTCAGGATATCGATGTGGAACTTGTCGACGTTGATGCCAGGATAGGCCTTGGCCATCTCGGCCACGCGCTCGTCCCAGTAAGGCATGGTGATGGCAATGCCGTTGGACTTGGTGGCGCTGGTCAAGTGTTTTTTGGGGCGCGTTTGTGCCAGCTCAAAAGCGAACTTCAGCACGCGGTCCACGCCGATGCGGGTCAGGAAGGATGCCTGCATCACGATCTCACGCTCGGTACCGGGGAACATGCCGCCACCCACGCTGGAGTACTCGCCCTCGGTGTTCTCGCGAACGATGTACATGTCGATCTCGCCGGGCTCGCGGCGGCTGCCGTCCTTCCGCACCACGGGGGCGATGATGCCGGGCATCAGGCGCGCCGGGCGCAGGTTGATGTACTGGTCAAACTCGCGGCGGAACAAGAGCAGCGAGCCCCACAGCGACACGTGGTCGGCGATCTTCTCGGGCCAGCCCACCGCGCCAAAATAAATGGCGTCGTGACCACCAATCTGGTCCTTCCAGTCGTCGGGGAGCATCTTGCCGTGCTTTTCGCAATAGTCCCAGCTCGAAAAATCGAAGTGGTCAAACTTCAAGTCAATGCCGAATTTGCGGGCTGCAGCGTCCATCACGCGCAGGCCTTCGGGCATGACTTCTTTGCCAATGCCATCGCCTGCGATGACGGCGATGCGGTGTTTCTTGCTCATGGGGTGCTCCTTGTCAATGAGACGGTTCAGTGTGTGAAAAATTCTTGCGCTTGGGCAATCACTTGCTCGGGGGCTTCTTCGGCCAGATAGTGGCCGCAATCGAGCGCGCACCCTGTCACTTGGGCAGCGCGTTCGCGCCAGAGGGCCAGCACATCAAAGCAACGCCCGACCGCGCCATGCTGCCCCCACAGCACCCGAAGGGGCTGTGGCAACTGACGGCCAGCGGCCACATCGGCGCGGTCGTGTTCCAAGTCAAGCGTGGCACTGGCGCGGTAGTCTTCGGCAATAGATCGGGCGGTGCCCGGCAATGCCGCACAGCGTTCGTATTCGGTCAGCGCTTCGGGGGCAAATGCCGCCAAGCCTGCATAGCGTGCCCCCATCACACCGCGCACATAACGGGCCGAGTCCGATTCAATCAGGGCTTCAGGCAAGGGGGGTGGCTGGATCATGAAAAACCAATGCCAATAGGCGCGGGCAAACGCTTCGTTGGTGTTTTCGTACATCGCCAAAGTTGGCGCAATGTCGAGCAGCAGCAGGCGCTTGACGGCATCGGGTGCATCGGCAGCCAGCCGGTGGGCCACCCGGGCACCCCGGTCGTGGGCCAACACATCAAAGCGCTCAAAGCCGTGGGCTTTCATCACCGCCAGGGCGTCCAGCGCCATCTCGCGCTTGCTGTGGTTGCGGTGCTCGGCATCGGCCTCAGGGCGCGAAGAATCGCCATAGCCACGCAAGTCCATCAGCACCACGCGGTGCGTCTGCGCCAGCACGGGTGCCACACGGTGCCACATGGCCATGCTTTGCGGGTGACCGTGCAGCAGCAAAACTGGCGTCCCCGCCCCTGCGGCGCGGGAGTGCAACTGCACGCCTTGGCGTTCGACCGTGAGAGGGGTGAAAGTTTCCAACATGACCCGAGCTTAGCGCTCAAAACAGCAATAATCCGGCAATTGATTATTCACAATAAGAAAACAATTGGACCGCTCAGACCTTGAATTGACCTTGGCCGTGCGACAGCACGGCAGCCTCAGCAAAGCCGCTCGGGCATTGCAATTGGCGCCACCCGTGGTGACCAAGCGCTTGTCTGCGCTGGAGGCCGATTTGGGTGTGCGGCTCTTTCAGCGCACCACCCGCCGCGTGAGCCCCACCACCGAAGGCCATGCCCTGTGCGACCGCGCGGCCGAGCTGCTCCAGGGCTTTGTCGCCATTGAAGACGAGCTGCGCGAACGCCAAAGCGAGCCCTCCGGCCCCATCCGCATGGTCAGCAGCTTTGGTTTTGGCCGCTTGTGGCTCGGGCCGCTGCTGGCCGATTTTCAACAGCGCTATCCGGCAGTGCAAATCGAGCTGCAATTGTCGGAACGCCTGCCCGATCTGGCCAACGAAGGGTTCGACGCCGCCATCTGGCTGTGGAATCCACCTGCACACATCGCCGCCGAATGGATCTCGCGCAAGCTGGCGCCCAACCAAAGGGTGCTGGCGTCTGCCCCAGCCTACCTGCGGCAACACGGCATGCCCACGGCACCCGAACAACTCACGCAGCACCAGTGTCTGGTGGTGCGCGAAAACGGCGGTGAAACCGGACAAGGCCAGCGTTTTGACGAATGGCGACTGACGCGTGAAGGCTTTGCACGGCCCTTGCATATCCCGGTCAAGGGACCGCTGTCCAGCAATTCAGGCGAAATGGTGCGCGACTGGTGCCTGGCCGGCCAGGGCATCATGCTGCGGAGTTTGTGGGACATTGCACCGCTGCTGGCGACTGGTCAGCTGGTGCGGGTCTTGCCGGACTGTGCGATGCACGATGCGCACATCCACTGGCTGGCGCCCTACCGCTCGCAGATGCCCTTGCGCATCCGACTGCTGCAGGAATTTTTGGCCGACCGGTTCCGGGAAGAACCCTGGAAAGTGCTCAGCTCCGGGCAGGCCGCACCACGAGGCTGACGCCCAGCGCCGTCAAAGCGGTGCCCGCAATCGTCGCGGCGGTGATGGTCTCGCCAAACAACAACCAGGCCATCATGGCCGTGGTCGGCGGCACCAAGTACATCAGGCTGGTGACAGACGCCGCCGCACCGCGCTGGATCAGGATGTACAGCAAGGAGCTGCCCCCCAAGGTCAAGCCCAGAACCGCCCAGGCCATGGCGCCGATCGATTCGGCATTCCATTGGATGATCTCGGGCTCTGCCAGCGCCAAAGGCAGGGTCACCAGCGAGGCGGCCAACAACTGCACGGCATTGGCCGAGCGGACATCGCAAGGCTGCACAAACCGTTTTTGATAGAGGGTGCCAATCGTGATGCTGAACATCGCCCCAATGGCAAACGCCATGTTGACCGGTGTCACATGGTCCATGGCCGAGCCCAAAGTCAGCTTGCGCCAAACCACCATCAACAGCCCGGCAAAGCCCAACGTGAGACCCGCCCACTGGCGCGGCGTCACGCCGGGCTGGCCCGAACTGCGCAAGCTCCAGGACAACCAGATCGCGGTCAGCACCGGCTGAAAACCCACAATCAAAGAAGACAAACCCGAGCCCATGCCCGCCTTGACAGCGGCCCATACGCCACCGAGGTAGCCCGCGTGCATCAAGACACCCGTGACCGCCAGATGCAGCCATTGCGCACGGTCACACGGCCAGGCCACGCGGGCCAGGCCAATCCAGATCAGGAAACAGACGATGGAAAACAGATAGCGCATCAGCAAAAAGCTGAATGGCGGGGCATGCGGCATGCCGTATCGGGCCACGATGAACCCCGTGCTCCAGATCAGCACGAAGACGACCGGCATGGCTTTGATCCAGGCCGTCGTCTGAGAATGTGCGCTCATTTGACCCGTGCCCGGATTTCAGGCAAGGCCTTTTGCATGTAGTAAACCATCGACCAAATCGTCAGCACGGCAGCGATCAGGATCAACACAGCGCCCCAGTCGCGGGTGTCGATCACGCCGAACAACACGCCGTCATAAAGCAAGAAAGGAATGGCCACCATCTGCACCGTGGTCTTGAGCTTGCCCACCATGTGCACGGCCACACTTTTGCCCGCACCGATCTGGGCCATCCACTCGCGCAACGACGAAATCGCGATTTCACGGCCAATGATGACCAGCGCAATCAACACATGCACCCGGTTCATGTGCACCAGCACCAGCAAAGCCGCGCAAACCAGAAACTTGTCGGCCACCGGGTCGAGGAAAGCGCCAAAGGCAGAGGCTTGGTTGAGCTTGCGGGCCAAGTAACCATCCAACCAATCGGTGATGGCAAACACCACAAACATCGACGTGGCGATCAGGTTCTGCGTGGCCATGGTCAGACCCGGCCAGTAATACACCCCCACGATCAATGGAATCGCGACGATGCGCGTCCAGGTCATGATGGTTGGAATCGTGAAAAACATGGCTCTCATTGTGGCACGGCTATTTGGCGTTTCTCTGACAAGCGGGTGACCTTCAATGCAAGGCCTGGTAAATGGTTTCAGCCAGCTCGCGCGAGATGCCCTCAACCCCGGCCAGGTCCTCGACACTGGCCCCTTCCACGCCCCGCACACCGCCAAAGCGCTGCAACAGCCGGGCGCGTTTGCGTGGGCCAATGCCTGGGATCTCTTCGATCTTGCTGCCGCCCATGCGGACCTTGGCCCGCTGGGCCCGCATGCCGGTGATGGCAAAGCGGTGCGCCTCGTCTCGAATCTGCGCCACCAGCATCAGCGCAGCCGAGTCCTTGCCCAAGTACACCTTCTCACGGCCATCGGCAAACACCAGCTCTTCCAGGCCCACCTTGCGGCCCTCGCCTTTTTCGACACCCACGATGTGCGACAAGTCCAGCCCCAGCTGGGTGAACACCTCGCGGGCCATGGACACCTGGCCCTTGCCGCCGTCGATCAGAACCAAGTCGGGCAAGCGGGCCGTGCCCTCGGCCGAGCGCATGGCTTCAGCCAGCTTGCCATAGCGGCGCATCAGCACCTGGCGCATGGCGGCGTAATCGTCGCCGGGTGTGATGCCCTCGATGTTGTAGCGGCGGTACTCGCTGCTTTGCATCTTGTGCTGGCGAAACACCACGCACGAAGCCTGCGTGTTCTCGCCCGCCGTGTGCGAGATGTCAAAACACTCGATGTGCAGCGCATCCAGATCGTCCGGGGCCAGGTCCAGCGCATCGGCCAGTGCCCGGGTGCGGGCCTGTTGCGAGCCCTCTTCGGCCAACAAACGCGCCAGCTGGATGTCGGCGTTTTTCTCGCTCATCTCCAGCCACACCCGGCGCTGCTCACGCGGGTTGTGCACTGCCGACACCTTGTAGCCCGCCTGCTGCGACAGTGCATCGACCAAGGCTTTGTCCACCGCCACGCTGGTGATCAGGGCCGCAGGCACCGGAATGCCGATGTAATGCTGCGCCAAAAAGGCTTCAAGCACCTGCTCCTCGACTGGACGGGCGACTTGATCTTCCTCATCCACCGCCTGCAAAGCGTGGGCGTCTTCCACATGCGCCGGAAAATAAGCCCGGTCCCCCAAATGCCGCCCGCCACGCACCATGGCCAAGTTCACGCAGGCACGCCCGCCCTGCACCCGCACCGCCAGAATGTCCACATCGGTGTCGGTGCCCGTGTCCACCGACTGCTGGTGCAAGACCTTGGACAGCGCCGACATCTGGTTGCGCACCTCGGCGGCAAGCTCAAATTCCAGCCGGTCGGCGTACGCCATCATCCGCGCTTCCATCTCCTGCAGCAGGGTCTGGGTTTCGCCTTTCAAAAAACGCTCGGCGTTTTTCACATCGTCGGCATAGGCCTGCGGTCCGATCAAATTCACACACGGGCCAGAGCAACGCTTGATCTGGTACAGCAAACAAGGGCGGCTGCGGTTGGCAAACACCGTGTCTTCGCAGGTGCGCAGGCGAAACACTTTTTGCAGCAGCTGTATCGACTCCTTCACGGCCCAAGCACTGGGGAAAGGCCCGAAATAACGGTGCTTCTTTTCCACCGCGCCCCGGTAATACGCCACGCGGGGGAAAGTTTGTGACTCGGGCGCACCGTCCACCGCCTTCAAAAACAATGTGCCGTTGCCCGTGAGCTTGAGGTAGGGGTAAGTCTTGTCGTCCCGAAACAGGATGTTGAAACGCGGGTTCAGCGTCTTGATCAGGTTGTTTTCCAGCAGCAGCGCCTCGGCCTCGGAACGCACGACCGTGGTCTCCATGCGGGCGATCTTGCTGACCATGTGGCCAATGCGCGTGCCGCCATGGTCCTTCTGGAAATAGCTCGACACCCGCTTTTTAAGCTGCTTGGCCTTGCCCACGTACAGCACGTTGCCCTGCGCATCGAAGTAGCGATAAACCCCCGGCAAAGCCGGGAGCGCGGCCACTTGGGCCAGCAAAGATTCGTCGTGTGCCGCTGTCATGGCGCGTATTGTGACGGCGAATTCACCCGCCCTGCTGTATTG
>JACCDH010993594.1_pt1 | contig 15526 bp, 14 predicted proteins | sample 7442481 | NCBI WGS metagenome assembly JACCDH01 (sample SAMN15323433, study PRJNA562643) | freshwater metagenome | isolation source: river surface water | place: USA:Blue River Watershed | collected 2017-08-15
GGGCATGAAGCCCGATCAAATCAAAGCCGCACAAGACATGGCCGAAAAAGTCACCACCGACCTGGGCGGTGCGGGCTTGTTTGGTGTGGAGTTTTTCGTGACCAAAGACGAGGTGATCTTCAGCGAGCTGAGCCCCCGCCCGCACGACACCGGCATGGTCACCCTCATCAGCCAGAACCTGAGCGAATTTGACCTGCACGCCCGCGCTGTGCTGGGCCTGCCGATTCCGACCATCGAATGCGTCGAAGGCGCCAGCGCCGTGGTGCTGGCCGACAAGGAAGGCAAAGACCCCAAGTTCACTGGCGTCGAAGCCGCTTTGAGCGAGCCCGGCGTGGACGTGCGCCTGTTTGGCAAACCCACCACCCGCCCCTACCGCCGCATGGCCGTGGCCCTGGCCAAAGGCCCCAACGCACTGCAACGTGCGCGGGATGCGGCGGGCAAGATCAAGGTGGTGGTTTAAGTCGGGCTCACGCTGAGATGATGTGCCGTGACACGCCGATGGATCCCGGGTCAAGCCCGGGATGACAAATTGGCTGCTGATGACAAATTGGCTGCTGATGACAAATTGGCTGGTGATGACCAATTAGTTGGCGATGACGTGCTGTGTGTTGGGGCGATCTTGGGCTGACGCAGTGGATCCCGGGTCAAGCCCGGGATGACACGGCAAGCGCTTACAAATTGGCGGGCGGAGACAAATTCGTTTTGTCATCCCGGGCGAAGACCCGGGATCCATCTTCACTCAGGCCGGCAATGACGATTTAAATTTGTCATCCCGGGCGAAGACCCGGGATCCATCTTCAAAGCAGTACCAACCCACAAACAAGCACTCTCAGTCCTGAAACATGCACACCCTGGAACAACTGCGCTCCGGCCAACTGGCAGGTGCCCGCGAGATCAAAATCGCGTGTGGCCTGAGCGAGTTCCCGCGTGAGATTTTCGACTTGGCCGACACACTCGAAGTGTTGGATTTGTCCGGCAACGCCTTGTCTGCTTTGCCCGATGATTTTGCGCGGCTGCACAAGTTGCGCGTCTTCTTTGCCTCCGACAACGCCTTCACCGAAGTGCCCGAAGTTCTGGGCCAGTGCCCGGCGCTCAGCATGGTCGGCTTCAAGGCCAACCGCATCCGCCACCTGCCTGGCCAAGCCCTGCCCGCAACGCTACGCTGGCTGATCCTGACCGACAACGCGCTGACCGCCCTGCCCGCAGAGATTGGCCGATGCGCCCAGCTGCAAAAGCTCATGCTCGCTGGCAACCAGTTGAGCGCCTTGCCACCCGAGCTGGCCGCATGCCACAAGCTGGAGCTGCTGCGCATTTCGGCCAACCGCCTGACCACTCTGCCCGACTGGCTGCTGCACATGCCACGCCTGACCTGGCTGGCCTGTGGGGGCAACCCGTTTGGCGAGGCCGCTGAAGCGCAGGCGCTGCACCACGCACCCATCGCGCACATCGCCTGGTCAGACCTGCAGATGCAGCAACAGCTCGGCCAAGGCGCATCGGGCGTCATCCACCAAGCGCTGCTGCACACACCGCAAGGCCTGCGCCCCGTGGCCGTCAAACTGTTCAAAGGTGCCGTCACCAGCGACGGCTGGCCGCACACCGAAATGGCCGTCTGCCTGCACGCGGGCACGCACCCGCAGCTGATTCCGGCGCTCGGCCAAATCACGGGACACCCTGAGGCCACACAAGGCCTGGTCATGCCCTTGATCGATCCGCGCATGCGCAACCTGGCCGGGCCACCCAGCCTGGCCTCGTGCACCCGCGACACCTATCCCGAGACCACCCGCTTCACGCTGAGCGCGGCATTGCAACTGGCCCATGGCATCGCCTCGGCCGCCCGGCACTTGCACCAGCGAGGCGTCATGCACGGCGATCTGTATGCCCACAACATTCTGCACGACGGCCAAGGCCAGGCCCTGCTCGGCGACTTCGGCGCGGCCTGGCTTCTGGGCAGCACAGCCCCCTCAACCGCGCAGGCACTGCAACAACTCGAAGTGCGCGCCTTCGGCTGCCTGCTCGAAGAGTTGCTGGACCGGTCCGATGTGAGCGGCACGCCCCAAGCCGCGCTGGCAGGGCTGCAGGATTTGAAGCAACAGTGTCTGCGTGAGACACCCGCTGAAAGGCCAGGCTTTGAGGTCATCGAAGACTGGATCGCCACGCTTCGCTCGCGATGACGGTCAGTGACGAAACACTACAATCAAATCATGCAAAAAACGATATTGATCACGGGCGGCGCTGGCTACATTGGCTCGCACACAGCAGTGGAATTGATGAACGCTGGACACCATGTGGTCATCGTGGACAACCTGTGCAACAGCAGCGTCAAGGTGCTCGACCGGCTGGAGGCGCTGGCAGGTAAAAACTTCAGTTTTGTGCACGCCGACGTGCGCGACGGCGCAGCGCTGGACCAGATCTTCCAAGCGCACCCCATTGAAGGCGTCATCCACTTCGCTGGCCTCAAAGCCGTGGGCGAATCGGTCGCCCAGCCGGTGCGCTACTTCGACAACAACCTCGGCAGCACCCTCACCCTGCTGCAAGCCATGGACCGCGCCAATGTGCGCCGCATTGTGTTCAGCTCATCGGCCACTGTGTATGGCGACCCGGCACAAGTGCCCATCACCGAATCCAGCCAGCTGCAAGTGACCAACCCCTATGGCCGCACCAAGCTCATGTGCGAAGACATCCTGCGTGACCTGCAGGCTTCTGACCCGCGCTGGCACGTGGCCATCCTGCGTTACTTCAACCCCGTGGGCGCCCACATCAGCGGCACCATTGGCGAGCACCCCAACGGCATCCCCAACAACCTCATGCCCTTCATCACGCAAGTGGCGGTGGGCAAGCGCGAATTTTTGAGCATCTTTGGCAATGACTACCCCACGCCCGACGGCACCGGCGTGCGCGACTACATCCACGTGGTCGACCTGGCCTTGGGCCACTTGGCGGCGCTGCGCTACCTGCAAGACAAGCAAGCCAGCATCACCGTCAACCTGGGCACAGGCCGAGGCGTGAGCGTGAAAGAGCTGGCCGACACCTTTGCCCAAGTGACCGGCGTGCCCGTTCCCTATCAGTTTGTGGCCCGCCGCCCGGGCGATGTGGCCGCCTGCTATGCCGACACGCGGCTTGCCCAAGAAGCCCTGGGCTGGAAGGCCGAGCTGGGCGTGGACCGCATGTGCGCTGATGCATGGCGCTGGCAATCGCAAAACCCCAACGGTTATTGACCGATGACACTGCCCAAAGCCCTCACGCTGCCATTGTTCATGTTGCTGGCCGCCAGCAGCCTGAGCACCAAGGCCATGGGTGCTGCTTGGGTGTTGCTGGTCGTCGTGGGTTTTTGGGCCGTCTGGCGCACGCGACAGACCAACACAACAGACACCGCCCCCTGGATCAAAACCTGGCTGATCGCCTGCGCCATCGCCATGGTGCTCAAGACCGTGCCCACGCTGTATTGGGCAGACCCCTGGGCTGAACGACAAGGCGAGATCCGCTTGCTGCTCGGCGCCTTGGCCGTCTGGGGCCTGAGCCGCTGGAGGGCGCTGGACTCGCAGAGCGTCCATCGCATCGCCCATGCGCTCACGGTCAGCAGTGCGCTGGGGCTGGCCTGGGTGGTGAGCTATGGCCGCGGTGAAGTCTGCACACACCCCATACCCTGGGCCGTCAGCATGGCCATGGTCAGCGGCTGGCTTTTGGCCATGGGGCAGCGCAGCGATGCACCGGCCCCACAACGACGGCTGTGGTTGTTGGGCGGCCTTCTGGCCTTGCTGGCGGTGCTGGCCAGCCAAAGTCGCGGGGCCTTTGGCATTGTGGCTTGGTGGGCGGCAGCGCTGCTGCACCAAGCGTGGCAACACCGCCACCACGCCCTTGCGCAGCGGCGCCTGCTGGTGCATGCCTTGTGGATCACCACAGCACTGGCTGCAGCCCTTTGGGCCCTGAGCCACACCCCGGTTTTGCAACGGCCTGCGCAATCCTTGCGCGACGCCGTGCACGAAATCACACGCTCACAACAGTCGGCGGCAGCAGGCGCCAACAGCTCGGTGGGCTCGCGCCTGTACATGTGGCAAAGAAGCCCCGAGGCCGTTGCCCAATCGCCCTGGCTGGGCCATGGCCGTGATGGCCGCAAACAAACCCTGGCCACGTGGGCAGCACAAGCCCAGTCAGACGAAATCAGCCGCCTGGGACACCTGCACAACGAATACCTCAACCAACTGGTCGATCACGGCCTGTGGGGGCTGGCCAGCCAGCTGAGCTACATCCTGGGCCTGCTGTGGATGGTCAAACAACTGGTGCAGGCCCGACAAAAAACAGCTGCGCAAATCATCGGCTGCATCGCCTTCATGCACACCGTCAGCAGCATGGCCAACGTCAACTTTGCGCACAACTACTACACCACCGCCTTGTCACTGCTGGTCATGCTGGCGCTGTGGCTGGCTGGCCGAACGCCACGAGACCCCAGATAGCCACGCTTCGCTCGGAATGACACGGCTCCCGTCATTGCGAGGAGCGCAGCGACGTGGCAATCCAGTGACCGCGACATCTCGAACACTGGATTGCCACGCTTCGCTCGCAATGACACGGCTCCCGTCATTGCGAGGAGCGCAGCGACGCGGCAATCCAGTGACCGCGACACCTCAAACACTGGATTGCCACGCTTCGCTCGCAATGACACGCCAATCCAGTGCTTGTCGCAGGCATAAAAAAAGGACCACAAAGGTCCTTTCAATACTGCATGCCCAAAGCGCCTCAATAAGCCCCATCTCGCCGCAGCACCACCTTGATCGTCTTGAACAAAATCGCGATGTCGTACCAAAGCGACCAGTTTTTCACATACCAAGTGTCCAGATACACCCGGGTGTCATAGTCCACATCGTTGCGACCGCTGACCTGCCAAAGCCCCGTCATGCCCGGGCGCACCATCAAAAAGTAATCCACATCGTCGCCATACTTGGACAGCTCGGCACGGATCACAGGGCGCGGCCCTACCAAACTCATTTCGCCACGGATCACGTTGAACAACTGAGGCAGCTCGTCCAAACTGGTGCGGCGCAAAAACTGGCCGATGGGCGTGATGCGCGGGTCATTGCGCAGCTTGAACTCACGCTCCCACTCGGCTCTGGCCGCCGGGTCATTGGCCAACAACTCGCGCAAACGCTCTTCGGCGTCCACCTGCATGGTGCGGAACTTGAAGCACGGAAACACATTGCCCGACTGCCCCACCCGCTTGTGCGCAAATATGGCCGGCCCGCCATCGCGCTTGATGCGCAGCGCGATATAAAGCAAGGGCAAAGCGCCCAAGACCAGCAACACCAAGGCAGCGAACAAATCAAACACCCGCTTGAGCAAACGGGCCGGCCAATAGCGCAAGTTGTTGCGCAGCTTGAGCATGGCCACTTCGTGCGAAAAGAAATAGGAAATGTCGGTGCCAAACAAAGGCACCCCGCGCATGGCAGGCACCACGCTCACGTCTTCGGCCTTCCAGCGGGCCAGCATGCGCAGCAAATTTTCGCGCAAATCGTTTTGCCCATGCTCCAGCGCCAGCACAAACTGCACCCCCGGCACCTTGGCCCACTCGGCCAACTGGGCAGAGCCGTCTGCCAAGGAGCGCGTCAGGTCCACAAAACCCACGATGGTGAAACCCAAAGACGGCTCACTTTGCAGCGCTGCCACTGCCTCTTGGGCGTTGGGGCCATTGCCCACAATCAAAGTAGGCCGCTGCCACACGCCCGCACGGCGCATGACCGATCGGGCCACACTGCGGCACACCGGCACAAACACCGCAGCCAGTGGCCACACCAATGCCCACCACATGCGCGAAGAGTTCCAGCGCGTCAGCGCCAACACCGCCAAGTCCAGCACCGCCAACACCAAAAACACCTGAAGCGTCTCGCCCAGCTCGGACCAAAAAGGCTTGCGGTCGCTGTAATGCCGAAACCGCACCAAAAAGAAAGCCAAGCCCACGCCCACCACGGCCAACCATGCCCAATAACGCTGAATGTCTTGCGCAACCAACCAATGGGCGTCAGGTGTATCGGACCACGCCTCTGACACCATAGCCGCCAGAAGCCCTGACCACAGCATCGCGGCCACATCGGCAGCGAGCAAGACGCCTTTGGTCAGTCGAATTTGGATCGGACTCAGGCGACGCCAATCTTGAGAAAAAGACACGTTCTTCAACCCCAATACCCCTTGTGCATGCTGCACCAGCGCTTGAACCGCAAAGGCCAACGCGACTCCAAACGCCCCAGGCGGTAACCGATCAGCTTGGCAGCCGTGCGCACCAGCGCTGACGGAATCCACCCAGGGGCATGACGCCACAAATAAGCCAGCTCAGATCGCACAAAGCGCAAACCCTCGCCACCTGCCGAGCCGAACTCGGCCAACAGCCAAGGGCTGCGTGCATGGAAAACGCCGGTGTCGAAATAGCGACGGAACTCTTGCATCACGCTGTAATTGTGCGAATGGTGGGCACAGGCATCGGCCACATAAGCCACCGATTTGCCAGCCATGAGCAAACGCGCAGCGACCGACATGTCCTCGCCCAAAATCACATCGGACGGGAAGCCCCCCACCGCCTGCAGATCTGCAACACGGTAGGCCGCAAACGAGTTGGACATGAAACAAGCCTTGAGCCCGAGCTTCGCCTTGTCGTTCAAGCTTACCGTTCGCGAAGCGTCGGGGTAATTGAACAAACGGGCATGCGCCGCCACAGGCGTGGCGCTGTCATGCGGCAATTGCCGACCATAAGCACATGCCACGGCAGGGTCAGAAAACACCGACACCAGGAGGGCCAGTGAGTGGGGGTCGGCAAGCAAAGCGTCTTGTGTAATGAAAACGACTATATCTGCACAGGCAGGCAAAAGGGCAAGCGCTAGATTGCGCGTGCCGCCGTGGTTGAAATCTTCAGATGCAATACGGTGCAAACTCCAATTGGCTGGCAAAGTAGAGAAATTCGTTCCATCGGTCGATGCTGAATCCACAAGGACGCCTTGGAACATTACCCGCTGCCGCTGCAGTGCAGACAACCACGCTGACCACAAATCGCCAGGATTACGTGTTGGAACAATCAGACACGTAAACATCGCATTCATTAGGCTCAGTTGCCCCCTTCTCTGCGGTGAGGCATGGGACCTTGGATACCTTTGTGACCATCTCTCAAACCACGCAGCATCATTGCCAACCGCTGAAAGCTGCCTTCACCCCAAAAACCATAGAATAAAAAAATTTGACAATGCCGCATGTATTCGCCGATGCGCCATCTCCAAGGGATATAAGATCGCTTTTGCAACAAGACACCATTTCGTATCATATAGTAATAACGAAATGGCGCGTGATAAGGTATGTTACGCCAACGCAAAAACCAAACTCGCTTGCGCTTGTCACCCAAGGAATGAAACATTTGTGCTGACGGAATGCCAAACAACTTAAACCCTTTAGATAGCGCGCGCAAACACCACTCGGTGTCCACATGATCGATAAATAGGTCCTCATCAATTAAGCCAATTTCGTCAAGTGCATTCATAGATATGAGGGAGCCTGATGAAATGATAAAGTCAGCTTCCACAGGATCTTGATCGGGGGTGACGAATTGCTTTTTGTAATCAAGCAACCCAAAACGCACAAAACCAGAACGCATCCCAGTAACCCGGTCCACGTACACTGGCGCTACAGCAGCCACACTGATCCCTTGTAACTGTAGACAATTTAACGCAGTTAACAAACGCTCCACCATATCTGGCATGGGCTGACTGTCCTGATCAAGAATTAACACATGACTCGCATCTGCACTACGAGCAAGTTCTATACCTTTATTTTGTCCAGCACCAAGCCCTAAATTAGTTTGCAACTGCACAAGTTCTAAATCGCAACTTGCATCTAAATTAGAAACCCAATTTTTAATTGATAAAAATGAAGCATTATCAATAATCCAAATTTTTTCAACTTGATTTTCAAGCAATGAAATTTCACTTCGAAGAAAATCTAAATTTGGATTATATGAAATAATTATGGCGTGAATATTTTTTTTCAAAATTTTAGAGTGATTGCGTCGTTAGTAATTACAATGAAAATAATGTTTTAAATTTAAATTATTTTATTATTATTTGATCCATCTATTTTTTCTGAAAATTCGTTTTATCTTTAAAATTAATTTTATAGAATTTGCGAATTTTATAAAAAAATAGTTTTTTGAGAGATATGTTACCAAGCGTTGAATATGCATTGGAATAGGCTCATCCAATGATTCAAACGCATCCAAATGACTTTCATTAACTCTTGAGGAGATCATCTTGCATGCGTACACAATACTTCGATCGTAAATTGCTCGCATATCTTTATTTCCATTATGCTTTGCAAGTAATTTTTGATAGTATTTTTCTAAGCGATTTACTGAATCATCCCAAGACCAATTCTTAGCTGTTTCTTTTCCTGCATTAATAAGTTTAGTTCTAAGTTCGATATCATTGATAATTTTATTAATCGCCTGAGTTGCCCCATCAACATCAAAAGGGTCAACAACTAGCGCATTTTCACCATCAACAATATATTCATCATAACCCGTAACACGACCAACAACTACTGCCCCACCGCAAGCCATCATTTCCATCGGCGGACCAAAAAATCCTTCTACACGACTCAGCTTTAGCAATACATCGCAACTGCAATAAATTTTCTTCATATCAAGCATAGGAACATGCTCAAAAAATTTATCACATCTCCAATCTGATTGCGGTTTGCCATAAGAACTCACACACCAAATTTCTGCATCGATATTTTTGACTGCTTCAAATGCTTCTTTCATTCCTTTAAAAGGTAACCCAATAGCACCTTCCAAAAGAATTCTCGGGCGTCTCCCCTTATTAACTAATGGATTGGTTATATGAAAAATCTTTTCATCTAAACCATTAGGTATTAATTCCGAGTCATGTCCAAAATTTTCCTTCAGCCATCTTTGGATCCATTTGGCCTCAGTTAAATAATTAACTCCCAAATAGTATGTTAACGTTGTCAAATGTTGCCAGCGAGAGTTTGCTTCATGAAAACGTGTTTCATCAGATTGCACGAAATAACATTTCACCTTGGAATTAATATCCATCAAGTAAGATGCAGTACTCCAGGCTGTGGCTACTATAATATCATAATCACTCTTTGCTTCTTTGATATGAATTACAGGAACATGCTGTTCTGGAAACCAATACATCGATTCAACATCGACTATGGAAATCAATGTAAGTTCATGTCCTTTTTTGGCGAGCCGATTGGCATGTTGACAAATAACAGCCATCCCCCCGGAAACCGAACACGATGGAATAATATATGCTATCTTCATTTTTATCGTTTACTAAAAATTTTTCGATGAAAGTTTAAAAAGCGACGCATTTTAAATAGATAGTCAATAATATCTAGCCAAAATGCGCCATTATTTGCATGAAAATTCCTGTATTTGCCATTCAGTACGTCATTAATTAATGTTCGAAATACTTTGGTGGCTTGTAGTTTGGATAGAATTCGTCCGCGACCCGTTTCTGATATTTTTTGTGCGGATTCTGTATGTTGTAAATAATAACTTATTTTTTTGTACATATCATCAGGACTGGATGCCTCAATATAATCAACTCCTGGCCGCAAAATATCATTAGGCGTAATTTTTTCACTTATTACAAATGCACCTGCTGCCAAAAGCATTTGCATTCTTGGCTCCCATGAGATTTCATTTTCGGCATGTACATTCAAACATATTGAACTTTGAGAAATATATTTCAAAAGATCTTCACCGAATACTCCGTGCGCAATGTGTAAAAAATTAAAGTCCTTTTTAAGTGGTAGAAAAAACTTTTCACGATGCAGAGTATCTCGGCCAATAAAAAATAAATCCCATTTTTTTTCGCTGTATTTGGGTGAATAGAATTCTGTAGCAACTGGAAAGTAAAATGATCCAGATAATTGCAATCCATCTCTTTGCATATAATTCAATGATGCTTCGTCATAATGAAATAGATAGTCTATTTTTTTGGATCTAATATTTCTCCTGAAAAACAGATACCTTGACAGTGAATCTATTGTGTATTGCAAAGATTTGCCAATTTGGCGAGGGAAAGGCTCGCTTGAAAGTGCAATTTTAATGCAGTTTAAATTTTCAAAAAAACTAGCGGGTAAGAAATCAGCTCGAAAAATGAAAGCTATGTCGGGACTAAATTTAAAAAGATCTGAGAAATTATTTTCGGATCCGTTTTTCATCAAAGGATACTCTCGGACCTCATATAATTCATTTAAATCTGTTTCATAACAGAATTTAAAGTATTCAGGTTGCCCAATAAATGCAATTTTTTTAAATTTAGAATTCATAAATTAGCCCTTTGGCTTGAATAAAGTCTTTAGCAAAAGTTTTATTCTTTGCATTCTAGTGCTTCCTCGATAATAGAGTATGTCGGCATCCCGAACTTTTAAGATGGCCTCAACCTCATTAATGTAATTACTCATGCGTTTTATTTCGGAATTTAATCTGGAAATTTCTTTTTGTAACTCGTGAAAAAAATCATCTGCCAAGGATAAAAAAATACTGGATTTTAAAATACCGGTTAATGGTGAATCGCTAGCGATAGCTATATAATACATTGGAGCTGTATCATTTAATTCTAATATATTTCGATCTGCATCCTTGTCAATCACAACATCTAATGTTGGGTTCTCGAAAAGCAATTCTGACCCAAGCATTACAGAAGTTAATGTTGTTTTTTGTCCGTAATAATTGGTATATTTGAAATATTTACCGACTAAAGAATGAAGCTCATTGTAATAAAGCTCTTTTATATGATAATGGTTGTGATTGCCACCAGCATTATCGGAATAAATCTGTTTGTTTGGAGACGAAAGAATCATAAGTCCAGAAGGCCGCAATACTCTCTTGATTTCACTCATCATTTCTTCATGTTTGTCATGATGTTCAATTGTTTCAAAAGAGACAACGACATCAACTGATGCGTCTGCCAAAGGGATCTTGGTAGCATCCCCGGCCATGAAATTAAGATTTGGTGTGTAATATTTGCTTCGTGCAAACTCAATTGCTTCAGAAGAAATATCGACACCTATCACACGCTCTGCATATTTGGCCAAAATATTTGATCCATACCCCTCACCAGAAGCAATATCTAGTACAGTTTTTCCTTTCACAATTTCCGAGCACAATACATACCTATGAAAGTGCTCTAAACGTATGTCGCCAGATAATTTTGGTAAAAATCTTTCGCCAGTAAATTCCATATCAAGCCTCATCATTGAATTTAATTTCTACATTTTTCATTGGTATACCTACCAATCCATTGGCTACTGAAGTAGTCACCGATCTGAAAATCAGTGCATCATGTATCATGTGATGCTGTACATGTTCTGTCTGTGAGCCTTCAGCAATTGCCGTGTTAATACTGTATTCACCTGCAGGAAGAATCGGCATACGAAATTCAAAAATAGCCTCTATTTCAGAGCCAATATTTAAATTGATGGGATTTTCGTAATATCTAACGAATGTGTTGTCCCCAAAAACTATTTGACCTGTTTTATCCTTAACAGAGAAACCAACAATTATGGATTTTAGGTTGGAAATTGCTTTAATAAGTATTCGCAATGAGACAATCTCTCCTCCTACGATCCAATTTACTTTATCCCCCTTATAGTTTCGAAGATAAACATCATAAATTTTAGCCCCACTTAGCCCAAATGAATTAGATTTTTCATTGAATCTAAATATCTCAATATCATTTCTTAAATTTGATTCATTGATATAATTCATTCGCATATCAATAAAATCCTCTACTTGATCGATCGGATTTTCTTTATTTAATGGCGGCGCACTCTTTACTTGATTAAGGCTTTCACCCTGTTGTTGCTCATATACAAACTCTAAGTATTGATCACTTACAACTTTAGGTGATCCATATGATATCAATTCTCCCTTATTTAACCAGCATGCAGAATCGCATAGTGCGCTTAAAGCAGATATGTCATGACTCACAAATAGAATCGTTCCATTTTTTTTGAACTCTCTCAAAAATCGCATGCATTTTTGCGTGAAAACAGCATCGCCAACCGCCAATGCCTCATCAATCACCAAAATATCTGCATTCACATGTGCGACCACAGCAAAAGCCAAACGCACATACATTCCACTTGAATAAGTTTTTACCGGTTGAAATATATGCTCACCAATATCAGCGAAATTACGTATATTGTTTAATCTCTCGTCGACTTCTATTCTTGTCAGCCCATACAAAGTAGCTGCCATGTAGATATTTTCCACGCCAGTGAACTCTGGGTTAAATCCGGCACCCAGTTCCAGCAGCGCCGCCACGCGGCCATTGACTTTCATCTCGCCAGCTGTGGGGTTGAGCGTGCCACAGATCATTTGCAGCAAGGTGGACTTGCCCGAGCCGTTGCGACCAATGATGCCGACGGTCTCGCCCTTCTTGATCTTGAAGCTGACGTCTTTGAGTGCCCAGAATTCTTTGTAGTACTGCTTGCGTCCGCGCATCAGCATTTGCTTGAGGCGGTCGCTGGGCTTGTCATAGATCTGGTAGCACTTGCTCAAGCCATTGACTTCGATGGCGTATTCGGTGCTGTCTGGGGTGGTGTGTTCAGAGGACATCGGCAAATCCTTTGCGGGTCTTCTGGAACCAGGCAAAGCCCAGCACGGCACATGCCAGCGAGCCTGCTGCATACAGCGCCAGCAGCGTCATATTGGGCAGGTGGCCCCAATAAAGCAGGTCTCGCGCCATTTCGATGGGGGGCGTCAGCGGGTTCAAAAACATCAGCGGTTGGTAGGCTGGGGGCAGTGACGATGCGGGGTAAAAAATGGGCGTCAAGAACATCAACACGGTGATGACCAGGCCAATGATCTGGCCCACATCACGCAGGTACACGCCCAAAGAAGCCAATGCCCAGCTCAGACCCATGACAAACAGCACCAGCGGAATCAGCACCAATGGCAGCAGCAATACATGCCAGTGCGGCAGACCAAACAACATCAAATGCGCCACCAGCCAGACGCCGAGGCTGACGACAAAGTGAAACAACGCGCTGCCCATGCGAACCCAGGGTAGCACTTCGAGTGGGAAGACGACCTTCTTGACGTAATTCACATTGGCCAGCACCAAACCTGGCGCAGCCCCAACGCATTCAGAAAACAGGTTGAAGATCATCAGGCCGGCAAATAGGACCAGAGCGAATTCGGTTTTGGAGTCGCTGCCGCCTGCGCCCCAGCGGGCCTTGAAGACGACGCTGAACACGAAGGTGTAGACCGTCAGCATGAAGATGGGCGTGGCGAGCGACCAGAAGATGCCAAGCATGGAGCCTTTGTAGCGGCCCACGACTTCTCGGTGAATCAGGTTTCGGATCAAGCCTTTGTTGCGCCAAAGGCTGGCGACCATCTCGCGGGGAGATGCGGAGAAATTTTGCATCAGGCGAACACCTCAGCTTGCGCCAGCGCCAAGCCCGCCTGGTCTTTGGCCGACAGTTGCGGCGTCAGGCCTTGAGGCCAGGTGATGCCGATGGCCGGGTCGTTCCACGCAATGCAGCGCTCGTGGGCGGGGGCGTAGTAGTCGGTGGTTTTGTACAAGAAGTCTGCTGTGTCAGACAAGACCACAAAGCCATGCGCAAAGCCAGGCGGCACCCAAAATTGTTTGTGGTTGTCTTCGGTCAGCTCAACGCCGGCCCATTGGCCAAAAGTGGGGGAGCTTTTGCGGATGTCCACCGCCACGTCAAACACGGCGCCACGCACCACGCGGACCAGTTTGCCTTGGGCTTGTTGCAGCTGGTAGTGCAGACCGCGCAGCACGCCTTGGGCGCTGCGGCTGTGGTTGTCTTGCACAAAGTTCACATCCAGGCCGGTGACTTGCTTGAAGTCTTGCTGGTTGAAGCTTTCAAAAAAGAAGCCTCGGCTGTCGCCGAACACTTTGGGCTCGAGGATCAGGACGTCGGGGATGTGGGTGGGGGTGACGGTGTAGGGCATGGGAGTACTGGATTGCCACGCTTCGCTCGCAATGACAAAGAAGCTATCAGGGGTTGAGCTTGTTGATTTGGGCGGTCAGGCGTTTGGCGGTGTCAATCAGCACAGGCACATAGGCATGACCTGCTTGGAGGGCGCTGCTCAGAATGGCAAGGTCTTCAATGTATTCATGCACCATCTGATTGCGCAGTTTTCGGATCTCCAGCCAAGTGTCTGCAGAACTGAGCCAACCGAGCTTCTCGGCCCGGTCCAGGTTCTCGATCACAGCCCCAACCGGCTCGGCCATGGCTTCCAGCAATTGGGGCAATAGCTTGTCTCCCAGGTTGTCTTGGAGCCGACCAAAGCGGGAGACAAAGGCGTCCAATCGTTCGGCAAGAAGTGGATCCATTTCGATCTTTTGGACCAAGTCAATCGTCATGGGGCCGGTAAAGAGCCGCTGGTCCGTTTCCAGCAGATACTGGCATTCTTTGTGTGTCACTCGGGCCAAGAACTGCAGTCGCACCCATTGGCTTTCATCGACTCTCACAGGGTCACTCCTTGTTGAGCGGCGATCCGGTGAATTGCCTGTTCTTGCAAGTTAGGAGCCTTGAGCAAAACGTCGACCTTGCGGCCATGCATGGCACGAGAAATCCGGCTCGCAATGCGTGCCGAAACCAACGCAGGCTCAGCCAGAGACTGTGGGACTTCAATCATCACGTCCACATCGCCGCCTTTGGTTTCATCATCTACGCGCGACCCAAACAGCATGACCCGCGCACCATCGCCCAGCACGGTTTGTGCTGTGGTTTTGATGATGTTGATTTGAGCCGGGGTCAGGCGCATGGGTTTATTTGAGCAGGTTCAGCAAATATTGGCCATAGCCGTTTTTGGCCAGGGGCTGGGCCAGCTTTTGCAGGCTCTCGGCGCTGATCCACTTTTGGTGGAAGGCGATTTCTTCGGGGCAGGCGACCATGAGGCCTTGGCGCTTTTGCAGCGTGGCGATGAAGCCTGCGGCCTCCAGCAGGCTGTCGTGCGTGCCGGTGTCGAGCCAGGCGTAGCCTCGGCCCATGATTTCGACGTTGAGCTGGTTGAGCTCCAAGTAGCGTTTGTTGACGTCGGTGATTTCAAGCTCGCCACGGTGAGATGGCTTGATGTCGGCGGCGATGTCACACACCTGCTGGTCATAGAAGTACAGGCCCGTGACGGCGTAGTGGCTCTTGGGGGCTTTGGGTTTTTCTTCGATGCTTTTGGCGCGTTGTTGGTCGTCAAAGTCGACCACGCCGTAGCGCTCGGGGTCGTGCACATGGTAGGCAAACACACTGGCGCCGGTGCTGCGCTGGTTGGCGCTGTCCAGCAGCTTGACCAGGTCGTGGCCATAAAAGATGTTGTCGCCCAAGACCAGTGCGCTGGGGTCGTTGCCCACAAAGTCTTTGCCGATGATGAAGGCTTGCGCCAGGCCATCGGGGCTGGGTTGCACGGCGTACTGGATGTTCATGCCCCATTGGCTGCCGTCGCCCAGCAGTTCGGTAAAGCGGGGGGTGTCTTGTGGGGTGCTGATGAGCA
>JACCDH011513394.1_pt1 | contig 15517 bp, 12 predicted proteins | sample 7442481 | NCBI WGS metagenome assembly JACCDH01 (sample SAMN15323433, study PRJNA562643) | freshwater metagenome | isolation source: river surface water | place: USA:Blue River Watershed | collected 2017-08-15
TAACCGCAAGGTGCTGGAGCCGCATCTGTCAGACCCCAAGACGCCCCTGTCACTGACCTTTGCCATTCCCGACCACCCTTGGGTGGATGCAGGCGATGGGGCCGCCGTGCGCATTGCCATGACCGTGGCCGAGGCGGGCAAGGCCCCCGGCAGGCTGGGCAGCGTCACCGATGAACGCAAAGGCGAGTATGAGGCCGAGGGCCGCCCCGTGCGGTTTGAGATCGAAAAGGGCAAGATTTTCGCTGATTTGAGGATCGGGGCCGATGTGGCGGGGGCCGTGTCGTTGAAGGCGAATGAGGGGATTGCATCAAGGGGGGTCGCCCTTCACGGTGCGGGATTCCTCGTTTCCCATGAACAAGCAGCGCAGCTTGGGCTTGGCATCGCAACGGGGTTAGAGGACCACCTTTTGCCTTATGCCAACGGGCGTGACCTAACTGCGACCTCTCGCTCCTTGTGGGTAATTGACCTTTTCCCTTTGACCCAGCGCGAAGTATTGGCACGATTTCCAGCGGTTTATCAGCATGTTTTTGATAACGTGAAACCCGAGCGCGACCTAAACCGTGAACCATTCCGCAAAGAAAACTGGCACTGGTTTGGAAGGACAAACGAAGTTTACCGCAATGCGGTCAAGGGCTTGTCACGTTTCATCGTAACTGTCGAAACGTCGAAATTTCGGACTTTTCAGTTTATTGACGGAGCAACACGAGCGGATAACAAGCTTGTGGCACTAGGCTTGGACACCGCCGAAGTGCTAGCCGTTCTTTCATCGCGCCAGCACGTTTCTTGGTCGCTCGCGGCAGGCAGTTGGCTAGGTGTTGGAAACGATCCTGTCTATGCCAAATCCAAATGCTTCGATCCTTTCCCCTTCCCTGACCCCACCGAGGCGCAAAAGGCGCATCTGCGGTCCTTGGGCGAACAACTCGACGCCCACAGGAAGGCCCAGCAAAAGGCCCACCCCAAGCTGACCCTGACCGCCATGTATAACGTCTTGGAAAAGCTGCGCGCCGGGGAGCGGATCGAGGGGAAGGACCGCGAAACCTATGACCAAGGGCTGATCGGCATCCTGCGCGATCTGCACGACCAGATTGATGCGGCAGTGGCCGAGGCTTACGGCTGGCCCGAGGGCCTCACCGATGACGAAATCCTGCACCGTCTGGTGGACCTGAACCGGGAACGCGCGACTGAGGAAGCGCGCGGGCTGGTCCGCTGGCTGCGCCCCGACTACCAAAACCCCGCAGGCCGCACTGTCACCAAAGGCGAACAAACCGCCATGGACATTGGCCCAGCGGAAACCGCCACCAAGGCCCCATGGCCCAAAACGCTGCCCGAACAAATCGCCGCCGTGCGGGGCGCCCTGTCCGACCTTGGCACCGCCACCCCCGAACAGGTGGCCCGCCAATTCCAACGCGCCCGCGCCGGATCGGTGCAACCGCTTCTGGAAAGCCTGACCGCGCTGGGGCAGGCGCGATTGGTGGAAGGGGGCCGCTTCGCCGCCTAACCGCCAAAGCTTGGCCCCTTATTGGGCGGGAAAGCCTTACGTTGGCAAGCTTGAAGCCGCAAGGTGGGGGATGGGTGGATCTATAGAAGATTATTTCGCAGCAAAATCAGATAATTAGTCTGCAAATCTGGCGGAAGCGGTGGGATTCGAACCCACGGTGGGGTTCCCCCCACGCTGGTTTTCAAGACCAGAGCCTTAAACCACTCGGCCACACTTCCGTGCTGCGGCGATAACGGGTTCGTCCCGATTCTGGAAGGGTGGGTGTCGTGCCAGCTCACAAAGGGTTTTCCGCCGACCCGCAGGCTTGCCCTTCCCTGCGGCGTCTCGCTTCTGTATCATGTTGGAAATCAAACCGGGCTTGGGGTGTCGGCAGCGCCCCCCGACCCATAAAGCGCGCCACAGAACGCGCGTGAAAAGGACGTTGAGCATGGCAGACAGCGCAATGGTACGGGTGCTTCTTGTGGTTTCGATGGCGGCGCTGGTTGCGGGCTGTCAGGGCGAGGGCAGCCCTTTCGGACAAAGACAGGCGCCCGGCATGGCAGCGCCCGGCGAGACGGCAGAGCCCGCAGATGCCGAGGGCGCGCAGGCCGCCAGGCCCGCGCGTGCAACCCCGACGAAATCGGTCAAGCTGGTGGACCGCGATGTCGAGGCGCCTGACGTCTTTTCGGTGACCGACATGGCGCTTTGGGATGGCCGGCCTTCTCTGGGCGGTGTCTGGGTGGCCTCGCCCGATGCGATCGACCCCGAGCGGGTGATCCTGCGCAACGCGGCGAACGGCAAGTTCGTGATCGGCGCCCTGTTCCGGCGCGAACGCGACAACCCCGGCCCTGCGCTGCAGATCTCGTCGGATGCGGCCGCGGCGCTTGGGCTTTTGGCGGGCCAGCCGGGCAAGATCAGCGTCACCGCCCTGCGCCGCGAGGAGGCCCCGATTACCGCCCCCGACGCCTCGCGCCCGATCCTCGACGCGGCGGAAACCGTTGCGACCGAGACCCTGGATCCGACCGCCCCCGCACCCACGACCGCTGCTGCGAGCACCGAAGAAAAGCCTCGTGGCTTTGGTCTGTTCAAGAAGCGCCAGCCCAAGGCGGATGGCCCTGTTGCGCCGGTTGTCACCTCGGAAATCCCGGCACAGGGGGCTGCGGCGGCCCCCGCTCCGGCCTTGACCCAGGCGGCGGCTGCTCCGCAAAGCCCGGCACCTGCCGCCCCTGCGGCACAGGCATCGGGTGGTGTGATCCAGATCGGCATCTTCTCGGTCGAAGCCAATGCCAAACGCGCCGTCGACACCCTGGCCAAGGCCGGGATTTCCGCTGCGATCCGGCAGGAAACCAGCCAGGGCAAGACCTTCTGGTCGGTCACCGCGCGTGGCGGGTCCGACAGCCTGGGCAAGGTGAAGGCCGCAGGCTTTGGCGATGCTTATATGTTGAAACGCGGCTGATTGACTGGAGGCTTTGATGCGGCTGTCCCCCCTGCGCCACCTGATTTGCAGCACGCTTGCGGCAAGCTTTTTTGCTGTGCCCGCCTTTGGCTTTGACACGGCGGCAAGCTCGGCCTGGGTCTATGACATGACGACCCATACGGTGCTGATGGACAAGAACGGCAATGTGCCGGTGCCGCCGGCTTCGATGTCGAAGCTGATGACGATCTTCATGCTGTTTGAGGCGCTGCGCGATGGGCGGGTGACCATGGACACCACCTTTGGAGTGTCGTCTCGCGCCACCGAGATGACGGCGCGCGGCGGATCGACCATGTATCTGCAAGAGGGCGACCGTCCCACCGTGAACGACCTGTTGCACGGCATGATCGTGAATTCCGGAAACGATGCCTGCATCGTGGTGGCCGAAGGTCTGGCTGGCAGCGAAGAGGCGTTTTCGGCGCAGATGACGGCGCGGGCGCGGGAGTTGGGGATGGAACATTCCACCTTTGCCAATTCCTCGGGCTGGCCTGACCCGGCCCACCGGATGAGCATGCGCGACCTGGGCATCTTGGCGCGCATGTTGATCGAGGACTTCCCCGAACACTATCCGCTGTTTGCCGAAACCTCATACAATTACAAGGATCGTGCGCCCGCCAATGCCGCCAACCGCAACCCGTTGTTGCGGCTGGGAGTCGGGGCAGACGGTTTGAAGACCGGCCACACCTCGGAAGCGGGTTATGGCCTTGTGGGCAGCGTCAAGCAGGGCGAGCGGCGCATCATCTTCGCCTTTTCGGGCACTGAAAATGACAAGGCGCGCGCCGAGGAGGCCGAGCGCATCACCTCATGGGCGTTCCGGCAATTCGCGTTGAAAACGCTGGCGAAATCGGGCAGCCGCATCGCCGAGGCGCCGGTGCATCTGGGGGCTTTTGAAACGGTGGGCCTTGTCCCGGCGGAGGACATCCGGCTGTTGCTGCCCGCCATTGCGCAGGGCGCGCTCAAGGCCGAGGTGGTCTATTCCGGCCCCTTCACCGCGCCGATCACAGCCGGCACAGAGCTGGCCGAACTTGTGATCGACGTGCCCGAACTGGGGCAGACCCGCGTGCCGCTTGTCGCCGAGGCCGATGTGGCCAAGGGAGGGTTCATGGTGCGCCTGAAGACCGCCGCCCGCGCGCTGCAGGCGCGCTATCTGGGCAGCGAGGCCCCTGCAAGCTGATGGGACAAGGCGCGTTCCTTTCCTTTGAAGGCATTGACGGATCGGGGAAATCCACCCAGGCGCGGCGTCTGGCCGAAACCCTGCGCGGCAGGGGCCATCTTGTGACGCTGACGCGCGAACCCGGCGGCAGTCCGGGCGCCGAGGAAATCCGGCGCCTGGTGCTTGAAGGCGACGCCGACCGCTGGTCGCCGCAGACCGAGCTTCTGCTGTTCACCGCCGCCCGCCGCGACCATCTGGAAAAGACCATCCGTCCGGCGGTGGCGCGCGGCGAGGTGGTCATCACTGACCGTTTTGCCGACAGCACGCGGATGTATCAGGGGCTGACACGCGGCAATCTGGCCGCCGAGGTCGACGCGTTGCATGCGCTGATGATCGGGGTCGAACCCGATCTGACCTTTCTGATCGACATCCCGCCCAAGGCCGGGCTGGCCCGCGCGACTGCACGCGCCGGGGCGGAGATGCGGTTCGAGGAGATGGGGATTGACGTGCAGACCCGCGCCCGCGACGGCTTTCTGGCGCTTGCAGCCCGGCATCCGGACCGGTTTCGGGTGATCGACGGCAACCGCCCCGAGGCCGAGGTCGCAGCCGATGTGCAGAGGGTGGCGCTTGGCTGGCTGCAAGATCGGGGCAGAACAGCGCCATGAGCGGCGAAGAGATCCCCGAGGCCGACTGCATCGAAGGCGCACCCCATCCGCGGATGACGGGGACTTTGCTGGGGCAGAGCGAGGCGGAAGCAGGATTTCTGCACGCTTATGACAGCGGGCGGCTGCATCACGGCTGGCTGATCACCGGGCCGCGCGGGGTGGGCAAGGCCACGCTGGCCTGGCGGCTGGCGCGGTTTCTCTTGGCCACGCCCGAGGAGGACGGCGGCATGTTTGCCGCCCCTCCGCCCGTCACGTTGGACATCAGTGACACCCACCCCGTCGCGCGCCGCATCGCCGCCCTGTCCGAGCCGCGCCTGTTCTTGCTGCGCCGCGCCTATGACGACAAGAAGGCCAAGCTGCAGGACGTCATCTCGGTTGACGAAGTGCGCAAGATGAAAAGCTTTTTCACCCTTTCGGCCGCCGATGGCGGGCGACGGGTGGCCATCATCGACGCGGTGGACGAGATGAACCCGGCGGCGGCGAATGCGCTTTTGAAGCTCTTGGAAGAGCCGCCCAAAGCGGTGACGATGTTTCTTATCAGCCATCAACCGGCGCGGCTTTTGCCAACGATCCGGTCGCGCTGCCGCGAGCTGCGGCTCGCCCCGCTTTCGGCCGGGGATTTGTCGGATGCCTTGACCATGGCAGGGGGCGTGGTGGCGCCCGAGGACCGCGTCGCACTGGCAGAACTGGCGGGCGGTTCGGTGGGCGAGGCGTTCCGGATGACCAATCTTGAGGGGCTGGCGCTGTATTCCCGGCTTGTGAAGCTGCTGGCGACCCTGCCCCGGCTGGACCGGGTGCAGGCGCTGGCCTTTGCCGAGGCAGGGGCCGGGCGCGGGGCCGAGGCGCAGTTCGATCTGATTGTCACGCTGCTGGATCTGTTTCTGGCCCGATTGGCGCGGGCAGGCATCCGCGGCCAATGCCCATCCGAGGCGGCATCGGGAGAGGCGGCGCTGATCGCGCGGCTGGCCCCCTCGCCCTGGGCCGCGCGGGAATGGGCGAGCCTTGCCCAGACCCTGGGCCTGCGCGCCCGGCGCGGCAAGGCGGTGAACCTTGACCCTGCCGCACTTCTCATGGATATGCTTTTGCAGATCGACGAGGCGGCGGCGGCCCTGTCTCGTTCAGCCTGAACCCGGTCTGCTGCGGAGCCCCCGAGGGTTTCACACCCCCGGACCCCCGTGGGATATTTGGGCCACATTGAAGGCAGAAGGCCCTGGAGAAGAGACGTGACGCCTCCTGAACTTGTCGACAGCCACTGCCATCTGGATTTTGCCGATTTTGATGCAGATCTGGCGGAGATCCTGGCGAGAGCGCGGGCGGCGGGTGTGCGCCGGATGGTGACGATCTGCACCAGGCCGGACAATGAGCCGAAGGTGCGTGCGATCGCCGAGGCCAATGCGGGCGTCTTTTATGCCATGGGTCTGCATCCGATGAGCGTGGGCGAATGTCCCGAGCTGTCGCTTGCCGATCTGGTCGGATTTGCCCGGCACCCCAAGATGGTGGGGATTGGCGAGACGGGGCTTGATTATCACTACACCCCCGCCAGCGCCGAAGCGCAGAAGCGGTCGTTGCGGGTGCATATCGAGGCAGCACAGGAGACCGGGCTGCCGCTGATCATCCATGCCCGGGCGGCGGATGAGGATATGGAACGCATCCTTGCCGAGGGCATGGCGCAGCGGCCCTATGGCTGCGTGATGCATTGCTTTTCCTCCGGTGCGCGGCTGGCAGAGGCGGCGCTGGAGATGGGGTTCTACCTGTCGATGTCGGGGATTGCGACCTTTCCGAAGTCAAGTGAACTGCGCGAGATCTTTGCCCGCGCGCCCTTGAGCCGGATTCTGGTTGAGACCGACAGCCCCTATCTGGCACCGGTGCCCCATCGAGGGCGGCGCAATGAGCCGGCCTATACCGCCTTTACGGCAAGGACCGGCGCGCAGATCTTCGGGGTCAGCGAGGCAGAATTTGCCGCCGCCACGACCGCCAACTTCGAGCGCCTGTTCCAGAAGGCCGCCGCGCCGGCAAAGGCGGCGTGACGTGGCATCCTTGCGCTTTACCATTCTGGGCTGTGGATCCTCGGGCGGGGTGCCGCGTCTGGGCGGAGATTGGGGCGACTGCGACCCCTTGAACCCGAAAAACCGCCGCCGCCGCTGTTCGATGCTGGTCGAGCGACTGAGCGGCGATGGGGTGACGCGCGTGTTGATCGACACCTCGCCCGACATGCGCGACCAGCTTCTGGATGCGGGGGTCGGCACGCTGGATGCGGTGGTTTACACGCACTCGCATGCCGATCATGTCCATGGCATCGACGATCTGCGTCAGATCGTGTTCAACTTGAGAAACCGCCTGCCGGTCTGGGCCGATGGCCCGACGCAAGAGGCGCTTTTGTCGCGCTTTGCCTATGCCTTCGTGCAGCCTGCAGGCAGCCCCTATCCGCCGATCCTTGACCTGCGCACCATTGACGGTGCCTTTGAGATCAGCGGCGCGGGGGGCACGATCGGCTTTCAGCCGTTCGAGGTGGATCACGGGTCGATGGCGGCCTTGGGGTTCAGGATTGGCAACCTCGCCTATCTGCCCGATGTGGTGGATATCCCCGAGGAGGCCTGGGCGCATCTTGAAGGGCTTGAATGCTGGGTGGTGGATGCGCTGCGCCGCAAGCCGCATCCGACGCATGCGCATCTGGCCTTGGCGCTGGAGTGGATCGGCCGGGCCCGACCGGCGCAGGCGGTGATCACCAACATGCATCTCGACATGGATTATGCCACGCTGACGGCGGAACTGCCGCCCCATATCCGGCCCGCATTTGACGGCATGGTGATCGGTTTCGACAACCTGCCATGAGTGCGCTTCTTGATGTCATCCTGCCGGTGTTTCTGGTCATCGGCTTTGGCTGGCTGGCAGCCGCGATGCGCTGGATTTCACAAGAGGCGGTCGACGGGATCATGCGCTTTGCCCAAAGCTTTGCGCTGCCCGTGCTTTTGTTCAAGGGCGTGGCGGGGCTGGACCTGGCGGCGGCCTTTCAGCCGGGATTGATGCTGTCTTTCTACATCGGGGCGTTTTCCGGATTTGCCTTTGGCTTTGCCGGGGCGCGGCTGATCTTTCGCCGGCCGCTGACCGACAGTGTGGCCATTGCCTTTGCCTGCACCTTTTCAAATTCTCTGCTTCTGGGCGTGCCGATCACCGAGCGTGCCTATGGGGCCGAGGCGCTGGCCGGCAACTTTGCCATCATCTCGATTCACGCGCCGCTGATCTATTCGGTCGGGATCATCGCGATGGAATGGGCCCGCTCGCGCGAGGCCGGCGGGCAGACGGTGGCGGCTGTGGCGCGACAGGTCTTGCGCGGGGTTCTGACCCAGCCTTTGCTGATCGGGATCGCCTGCGGCTTTGTGGTGAACCTCTCAGGCGTCGAGAAGCCGGCGTTCTTTTCGGCGGCGGTGGATATGGTGGCGGGGGCTGGCCTGCCTGCCGCCCTTTTCGGACTGGGCGGCGTTCTGTGGCGCTATCGGCCCGAGGGGGACAAGGGGGCGATTGCGATGGTGGTCTTTGCCAGCCTTGTCCTGCATCCGATGATTTCCTACAGCCTTGCGCGCTTTGGCTTTGGGCTGGGGGTCGATGCGTTGCGGTCGGTGACGCTGACGGCGGCGATGGCGCCGGGGGTCAATGCCTATGTCTTTGCCCATATGTATGGCGTGGGCAAACGCGTCTCGGCCAGCGCAGTTCTGGTCGCCACCGCCCTGTCGATCTTGACCACCTGGGGCTGGTTGCACATCCTTCCCTGAAGGCGCGCGCACGTCCCCCCGCCTAGCCTCTTACGGGGAGAGGCTGAGGCGCGGGCCTAGCGAAAGCCCTTGGCGTGGAAGATGAAGCCCAGGAAGTTCAACAACACCTGGGCGGCGAGGATCTGGGTTGACTGGCTGGGGTCATAATCCGGGGCGACCTCGACCAGGTCCATGCCCACGACCTCGTGGCTGCGAGCGACGTGCTGCAACAGTTCCAGCACCTCGTAATAGAGAAAGCCGCCGTGGCTGGGCGTGCCGGTTCCGGGCGCGATCGAAGGGCAGAAGCCGTCGATGTCGATGGTGACATAGACCCGCGCGCCGGCAGGGATGCGCTTGGCCACGCCTTCGGCGCCCAGGGCGCGGAACTGGCGGACGGAAAGGATATCGTCGCCCATCTTGCGCGCCGCGTCATAGCCGTCCTTGGCGGTGGAGGAGACATTGCGGATGCCGACGGCGGTGATGCCCTTGACATAGTCCTTTTCCGCCGCGCGACGCATCGGGCTGCCATGGCCGACCCTGACACCGTGGCGTTCGTCAACGAAATCGAGATGGGCGTCGATTTGCAGGATGTGAATGTCGCCCTGCCCCGCAAAGGCCTCGATGCAGGGGATATTCACCGAATGGTCGCCGCCGATCACCACCGGCAAAGCACCCGCCTTCAGGATCGCTTGAACCCCGGCGCGGATATTGGCGTGGCTTTTGGCGGTGTCGGTGTGGACGATATCGGCATCGCCGATGTCGACGATGCGCACCGACTGCGGCAGATAGGTGCAATCATCTTCATGGTCATAGGCCCCGGCATGGCCGAAGCTGAACAGCGTAGAGGCCTCGCGCACCGCACGCGGGCCGAACCGGGCCCCGGCGCGGAACTGGGTGCCAAAGTCGAAAGGCGCGCCAAGGATCGCCACATCGGCGGAAATCCTTGACCAATCCTCGACGTAAGGGCGCTTGCCAAAGGTCGAGATGCCGACGAAGGGCAGGTTCAGCCGACCGCTGTCATAGGTATTTGCCATGATGCCCGTTTCCTTAGCGCGGTGTGACGCCCCGCAGCCGTTCGGAGCGGCGGCGCAAAAGCTCGACAGTGGTCAAGAGAAGCACCGAGATGATCACCAGTATCGTCGCCACGGCCAGGATCGCGGGGCTGATGGCTTCGCGGATGCCGTTGAACATCTGGCGCGGGATGGTCTGCTGATCGGGGCCTGCGATGAAGAGCACCGCCACCACCTCGTCAAACGAGGTGACAAAGGCGAACAAGGCGCCCGAGATGATGCCGGGTAGGATCAGCGGCATCACCACCTTGAAAAACGTGGTGCGCGGGTTGGCCCCCAGCGAATGGGCGGCGCGGATCAAGGACTGGTCAAATCCCGACAGCGTCGCGGTCACGGTGATGATGACAAAGGGGATTCCAAGGACCGCATGGGCGACGATGACGCCCAAGTGCGAATTCACCAGACAGCCCTTTTCCGAGAGGAACAGCGACGGCACGGCACCAAGGGCCGAATTCGGATCCACACAGGCCTGCGCATAGAAAAACGACATGCCGACCGCGATGATGATGATCGGCACGATCATCGGCGAGATCAAGATTGCCATGATGAGGCGGCGATAAGGCATTTCCGGGCGGGAAAGGCCCAGCGCGGCGATGGTGCCAAGCACGGTGGCCAGAATGGTCGCCCATAGCCCGACCCAGAACGAGTTTTTCGCCGCCTGAACCCAGGTTGAACGCTCCCAGGCCTCGGACCACCAAGCCCCGTCGCGTGGCGCATCAGGGGCGGGGTGACCAACGGTCAACAGCGCATCATACCAGCGTAGGGAATAGCCTTCGGGATCGAAGGTCAGCATCTTTTCGGTAAAGGTGAAATAGGGCTCGGCGTTGAACGACAGAGGGATCACCACAAGGATCGGCGCGATCAGGAAGATGAAGATCAGCGTGCAGATCACCAAATAGGTGTAATGCCAGATGCGCTCTAGCGGGTCGGCATAGGTGGGAAGGGCCATGATATCTCTCCTCAGCCGAGTTTCAGGCGATCAATGCCGATCAGCCGGTCGTAAAGCCAGTACAACACCAGAATGGCGGCCAAGAGCATGGCAGCCAGGGCGGCGGCCAGCGACCAGTTGGATTTGGTCATGTGGAAGCTGATGAGGTTCGAGATCAGCTGCCCATCGGCGCCGCCGACAAGGGCGGGGGTGATGTAATAGCCGACAGCCAGAATGAACACCAAAAGCGACCCCGCAGCGATGCCCGGCAGGGTTTGCGGCAGATAGACCCGGCGGAAGGTGGTCCAGCTTGTGGCGCCCAAAGACCGTGCAGCGCGGGCATAGCTGGGCGGAATGACCCGCATGACCGAATACAAAGGCAGGATCATGAAGGGCAAAAGCACATGGGTCATCGCCACGATTGTGCCGGTCATGTTGTACATCATCGACAGCCGGTTCTCGTCGCCAAGCAGCCCGATCCAGACCAGTAGGTCATTCACGATCCCCTGTTCCTGCAACAAGGCAATCCAGCTTGTCGTGCGCACCAAAAGGGAGGTCCAGAAGGGCAGCAGCACAAGGATCATCAAGAGCGACGACTTCGACATGGGCAAGACGGCCAGAAGATGCGCCACCGGGAAGGCCAGCAAAAGACAGATCACTGTGATGACGGCCGAAACGAGGAAAGTCTTGAAGAAAAGGTAAAGATAGATGCGTTCCTTGTCGTCACCGGCCTGCCAGCCCTCATCCGTCAGCTTGCGGTCGGTGCCGACCTTGTAGAATTCCGTCGTAAACTCCGACGACGCGGCCTCCATCGCATACCAAAGCTTTGGCGCGCCCCACGCCGGATCAAGCGCCAACATCGCCTCTTTGAAGGGCGGCTGCATGTCGCCAGCTTCACGGGCGCCTTTCTTGAACAGGCTGATCGACCCCGGCACGGTATAGTTGATCCGCGTGCCAGCCATGCCCGTGTTCTTGGTCGCCTGCATTTCCGCAAGATCCTTGACCAAGGCAGCAAAGGCCTCTTCCGGCGGGTTCATATGGTCAAAATCGGGATTGGCGTCGAACCAGGCCGTCAGGGTTGGGGATGATTTGGAAAAACCGTCATGCTCGACAGACCGTTTGAGCATATAGCCGATCGGGATCAGAAAGGTCAGCAGCACAAAAAGCAAAAGCGGCAGAACCAGAAAGAACGCGCGACGCCGGGCACGCGACTGGGCGACGGCAAGCGCCTCTTTCAGCGGGCGGCCATCGGCGGTTGTCAGCAGTTCGGTGGAAGCGTCGGCCATGGCCCTACCCTCTTGACTTGGGGGTCGGGCGCGAAGTTGCCTCCGCGCCCGGTCTTGTCTTGCAGTGACAAGGGACGCGATGCGCCCCCTGCCAGATTGCGATTACTGCGACAGCCAAGCCTGGAAGCGCTCGTTCAGTTCGGCGTCCTTGTCGACCCAGAAGTCAGCCGAAGTCAAAAGCGCGTTGGTCAGGTTCTCTGGCGCGGTCGGCAGGTGGGGCGCCATCACAGTCTTGCCGTCCTTGAACAGCAGTTCGGTCGCCATCGACGACTTGCGGGCCGGACCGTAGGAGATGTGCTGAGCCTGTGCGCGCAGACCATCGGTCGAGGTGGCGTAACGGATGAAGTCCATCGCCAGATCTTTGTTCGGCGCACCCTTCGGCACGACATACATTTCGTTTTCGTAGATCTGACCATCCCAGACGATCTGGAAGGGCTTGCCTTCGTTGATCGCGGCGGCGAACAGGCGGCCGTTATAGGCAGTGGTCATGACGACTTCGCCGTCAGCCAACAGCTGCGGCGGCTGAGCGCCAGCTTCCCACCAGACGACTTCCGACTTGATGGTGTCCAGTTTCGCAAAGGCGCGGTCCACGCCCTCGGGGGTTGCCAGCACATTGTAGACTTCCGAAGCCGGAACGCCGTCGCCCATCAAAGCGAATTCCAGAACGGCTTTGGCGCCCTTCTTCAGGCCACGCTTGCCGGGGAACTTTTCCAGATCGAAGAAGTCGGCGGCGGTTTTCGGGGCTGCATCAGCCGCGAACTTGGTGCTGTCAAAGCCATAGACGTTCGACCAGATGTCGGTCGACACGCCGCATTCGGTGATCGCGCCTTCCAGGAAGTCTTCGGTTGCGGGCACGCCGTCATTGCCAGCGGGCAAAGAGGCCGCGTCGATCGGTTCCAGCACGCCTTCGTCGCACAGGCGGATCGCGTCGGCATATTCGACCGAAGCGACGTCAACGGTCACGTTGCCAGCTTCGACCATGGCCTTGATTGCCGGTGCCGGGTTGTCGCTGTCAACCATGACAGCGGCATTGCCGGTCGCCGCAGCCCACGGCTTCACATGGGCTTCGGTCTGGGCTTCGCCATAGGCGCCGCCCCAGGACATCACGGTGACATCAGCATTTGCCGCGAAGGCAAAGCTGGTCAGCGCGGTCGTCAGAACAAGAAGTTTTTTCATTGTTAGCTCCCAGTTGGATTGCAGATTGTTTACCGCCCCTCTGCAGAACGGGCGGCGGCCAGTTGGCCTTACATCGGATCAAGCGCACGGGCATCTTGCGGATGCCAGCCCACCTTGATCTTCTGTCCCGGGCTGAGGCGAGTCTGCCCCAGCGTATTTCGCATCTTCATGACGAAGTCGTCCGAACCCGCCACGCGCAGCACGACGCGCAGGATGTCGCCCATGTAAATGATTTCAAGCACTTCAGCGTCGATCATATGGGCGCCTAGCGGCATCATCTCGGGCTTGAATTCCACCCGTTCGGGACGGATCGACACCAGCGTCTTACCGCCCTTTTCCTTGGCGTTGACGGCGGTGGCGTCAATGAGTTCACCCGTGGTCAGACGCACGAGCGCCTTGTCACCCTTCAACTCTTCAATGGTGCCCATCAGCTTGTTGTTCTCGCCGATGAACTGGGCAACGAAGCTGTTTTCAGGCCGTTCATAAAGATCGGCCGGCGGGGCCAGCTGCTGGATACGGCCATCGTTGAACACCGCCACGCGGTCGGACATGGTCAGCGCCTCGCCCTGGTCATGGGTCACATAGACCACCGTAATGCCAAGGTTTTCGTGCAGGTGCTTGATCTCGAACTGCATGTGTTCGCGCAGCTGCTTGTCAAGCGCGCCCAGCGGTTCATCCATCAAGACAAGCTTGGGGTCAAAGACCAGCGCGCGGGCAAGTGCGATACGCTGCTGTTGCCCGCCCGAAAGCTGGGCCGGGCGACGGTTGGCGAAGGCCCCCATCTGCACCATGTCCAGCGCACGCTTGATCTTGGTCTCGCGCTCATCCTTGCCGATCCCGCGCACTTCCAGAGGGAAGGCCAGGTTTTCGCCAACGGTCATGTGCGGGAACAGCGCATAGTTCTGAAACACCATGCCAATGCCGCGCTTATGCGGCGGCACCTGATTGATCGGCGTACCATCCAGCCGGATTTCGCCATGGGTGGCGGTTTCAAAACCCGCAAGCATCATCAGGCAGGTAGTCTTGCCACTGCCCGAGGGGCCGAGCATCGTCAGGAATTCACCCTTGCCGATGTGCAGGTTCAAGTCTTTGACGACAAGGGAAACCCCGTCATAGCTTTTTTGAACATGTTCAAAAGCGACGAAAGCGTCGTTCTGGCTGGTCATCCCAGTCAATCTCCCCGTCTGTCCGGCAGCTATCCTGCACTTGTCGTCCTGCGACTTAAGCCAATGCAAAGGTCGTTTGCAATTCACTTATTGTCGCCTTTCAGCATGCACGCCGATTGCAGGCCAATCGGGCATTTTGCGCCGCATTTGCCGCGCATAACGGCATGGGAAGAACGGCTGTGCGGGAAAATGGCCTGCAGATGCGATTTGACTTTTTGGTCAAAGGGCTGCGGCGCGGCGGGCGGAGGCAGCGTGATTCCCTGACTCGCTCTCAGCCCCCGGGTAAGGCGCAAGCTCAGGAAGAAATCCCGGCGCAGAGGCGCGCCGATGAAAGGCCTTGGCAGCGGCAAACCCCAAGAGCGGCAGGCAGCGCGGGCCATAAGCCTCGGCAAGGGTTTGTCCGGGCCCCGGCGGGCAATGGCGCCGGAGCACGTCAGCGAGTTCCACGCGCATCTCTGGCGGAAAGGCCGCAAGCGACATGCGGCCGGGGTAAAGGCTTTCCGCGGCGACCCCGTCGACCAGGATGATGCTGTGGCGTGGCAAGAGAAGATGGTGGTAGGTCAGATCGCGCGCGCCCTGTGCGATGCGCGCGCCCCAGCCAAGACGGGCGAGATGACCGGCACGGATCAGCGCGACCTCGGTCCCGCGTGTCACCCGCAGCGCGTGCTGCGGTGAAAACAGCGTGTCACGCAAGGCGCCATGGCTGCCCGCCCGGATCCGCACCGGCCGCAGGGCCGCACGTTGCGCCAGCTCGTCTGCGTCGACCGGGCGGGCCCCGGCCCACAAGATCGGTGCTGCACCCCCTTCGGCAAGGCTGACCATGTCGCCCGCCTCCAGTGCTTCTATCGGCCGCGGGCCACGGGGGGTCTGCACCCGGCTGCCCGCCACCAGACAGGGCACACCCATGGCGTGCAGCATGCCCGGTGCCGCGACGATGGCCGGATCAACCCCGTCTAGCCGCAGGGTTTCGCCTTCGGGAAAGGTCAGGACCGTCTCGCCCGAGGGGCCGGTGCTGATCACGACATCCCAGGCCTTGATCGGGCTGGCGTCGGGGTTTTGAAGGTCCGAGACATCCAGCCGGTCGGTGGTTTCAGACCCGATCAGGGTCATCTGGAAATCCAGAATCCGATCACCGCCGCCCGCCTCGAACAGCAAAAAGCTGTCGCGCCCGGCACCGCCGGTCATCACATCATCGCCGGATCCGCCAGTCAGCAAGTCATCGCCATCGCCGCCAAAAAGGCTGTCATTGCCGATGCCGCCCGCCAGCGTGTCGTTGCCCGCGTCGCCAAACAGCCGGTCATTGCCCGCCCCGCCGGTCAGGCTGTCATTGCCAGCCCCGCCATAAAGCGAATCCTCGCCCGCGCCGCCGATCA
>JACCDH010014223.1_pt1 | contig 15516 bp, 26 predicted proteins | sample 7442481 | NCBI WGS metagenome assembly JACCDH01 (sample SAMN15323433, study PRJNA562643) | freshwater metagenome | isolation source: river surface water | place: USA:Blue River Watershed | collected 2017-08-15
GCGGCAATTAAAGTCCAAACTACATCTGGATTTGTAGTGAAAAGTAGTGGACCGGCTTGAATGTTATAGGTTTGGAAAGCAACTAAAATAACTGCCGCTGTTGCAGAAGTCGGCAAACCAAGTGCAAGTAATGGCACCAATGCACCTGCAGCATTTGCATTGTTTGCAGCTTCCGGGCCAGCGACACCTTCAATGGCGCCTTTACCGAATTCTTCTTTATTTTTTGAAAGATTTTTCTCTACCGAATAACTTAAGAAAGTTGGAACTTCTGAACCACCGGCAGGGATTACGCCTAGCGGAAATCCGATCGCGGTACCGCGCAACCAAGGTTTCCAAGATCTACGAATGTCGCTCTTGGTCATCAACGCTTTGCCTTGCATTGCAACTATCGACCAACCACTCTCTTTTGCGCGGGCGGCGATATATAACGCTTCACCTAAAGCAAAAATAGAAACAATTACAGTTACGGTTTCGATGCCATCAATCGCATGAACATTTCCAAAAGTTAAACGGGTAGCCCCTGACTGCAGATCTGAGCCAACTAAACCAAGCGCCAGACCTACGGAAAGGGAGACCATGCCGCGGATCATTGAAGATCCAAGCAAAGAACCAACAGTCATAAATGCAACTAACATCAATGCAAAATAATCTGCAGCCGTAACTTCAATAGCCCAGTTGGCAAGAGATGGCGCTGCAAATGCCAGAATTCCCGTAGCTATAGTTCCAGCGACGAAGGAGCCAATCGCAGCAGTTGCAAGTGCCGCTCCGGCACGGCCGCGTTTAGCCATCTGATGACCCTCGAGCGCCGTAATCACAGAGCCAGATTCGCCTGGTGTATTTAAAAGAATTGAAGTTGTCGAGCCGCCATACATTGCGCCGTAATAAATCGCAGCGAACATAATCAAAGCTGATGCCGGATTAATTGAATATGTAATCGGAAGAAGCAGTGCGATTGCAAGTGCCGGTCCAATTCCTGGAAGCACGCCGACCAAAGTTCCTAAAATCGTGCCAAAAAGTCCAAACATTAAGTTTGTGAGTGTTAATGCGCTAGCAAAACCTTGGAGCAAGGACTCTATATTGTTCATAGCAGCCCCTTCAAAATACCGGCAGGCAAATTAACATTTAATAATTTAGTAAATGAAAGATAAACAACCAACGCAAAAATTATTGCAATTAATAAATTCTTAACTAATTTACGGGCACCATATGCAAACCCAACTCCGAAAAAGACCACGGTCGAAGCGACCACGAAGCCAGCGCTCTCAATTAAAAATGGATAGGTCAAAATTGAACCGGTTACCATTCCTAAAGTTTTCCAATCGGTCTTTGAATGAATCTCACCGAATTCAGTGCCTTCCGGTTGGCCATAATTGCCACGGAGGATTTCAACAGTTAGCGCAATTGCAACTAACACAATAAAAACACCAATGATGGTTGGGAACACTTGCGGTCCCACACTGCCAGATCCTGGCGGCACCAACATATTCTTGGCATCAAATAAAACTATTACTCCCAGCAGAAGAAGAGAGCCCGCAAATGCGAGCTCTCCCACTGCTTCTTTTTTGAACTTAAGCAATTGAATTGATTAAGCCAGACCCAGGCTTACCAAAAGCTTGGTGATTGATGTTGTCTGCTCCGAGATAAATGACTTGAAGTCATTTCCGCGGAATTCAAGATCGGTCCAATCTTTAGCCTTAAGTGTTGCCTTCCATGCATTACCTGCACGTACAACATCTGCAACCTTTGCCATGTTAAGACGTTCTGCTGGAGAAAGTGATCCAGGAGCGTCAAAACCGCGCCAGTTACCGAATGTCATATCGATGCCTTGCTGAATCAAAGTCTTACCCTTGATAGATGCAAGCGGCTTTGCAGATGAAAGAGCTAGAACGCGAAGCTTTCCAGCCTTTACATAAGATGCGAATTCAGAAGTTCCTGAAACACCAGCAACGGTCTGCTTTGAAAGCACAGAAGTTGTAACTTCTCCGCCACCTGCATAAGGAACATAATTCATTTCAGTTGCTTGAACGCCAACTTTCTCAACTAATAGACCCATAAATACATGGTCAACAGTTCCCTTTGAGCCACCAGCAATTGGCATTCCCTTTGGATTTGCCTTGATGTCATCGAGTAATTGATTAATGGTGCGGTACTTGGATGATGAAGGAACCACAATCGCTTCCCATTCACGCATCAAGCCTGAAATTTGTGTGTTATCACTTAACTTTAACTTTGACTTTGTTGATGCAACACCGGCAACCATTGCAAAGCCATTGATGAATGCAACATCAGAACGATTCTTTTGATCCTGGAAATAGCCAAGTCCTACTGTTCCTGAACCACCAGACTTATATGAAACGGTGTAATCACCGAGCATGCCTTCTGCTTTCATAGCATCAGCAAATGCAATAGCGGTTGTGCCATAGCCACCGCCAACGCCCGAAGATGAAACCCACTCGAGCTTAGAAATTGGCTTCACATCTTTGTACCACCATTTGGTTTGGCCCTTTAGCGTTCCAGTTGGGACAACCATGCAAGTTAAATCTGTGCCATCAACGCCCTTACCTGGTGCGGTGGTTCCTTTTGCAGCTGCGGCTTCTGTGCAATCTGCGCCTACAGTTGCCTTCGATGCTGGCTTAGGAGCTGCATAAGATGTAGCAGTTCCACTAAGTACCAATGCTGAAGATGCAGCGATCGCGATTGCGCCAAAAAACTTCTTTGTTTTCATTAGCTCTTCTCTCTTGTTAATTACACTCCCAGCTAATTGGAGCGGGAATGGGGAGAATTTATAGGCTTATTAAGGGAAAATGAATGAAATTAAGTAACTTTTTTATTACTTATCGAAAATATCGGAAATTTCTACGCCCAAACGAGCAAGTTCTGCCTTGCCGCCATCTAGCGCAGTTAATACAAATGGCTTGCCGTCTGGGGCAATGCAATATGAATTCTCAAAATGCGAACCTCTTGATTTATCTTGGCTAACAACAGTCCAATCATCGCCAAGGACTTTGGTTTTATGTGTTCCGCGGGTGATCATGGGTTCGATTGCCAGGCAAATGCCTTCAACTAAATCAGGACCATTTCCAGGTTTTCCATAATTTAGGACATGGGGTTCCATGTGCATCGCAGTGCCAATTCCATGGCCACCATATTCACGCAAGATTCCGTATTTACCTTGAGAATTTACATATTCTTCGATTGCATGTCCGATATCAGAAAGTTTGGCGCCTTTCTTTCCGGCTGCAATTCCGCGCCACATAGATTCTTCGCAGACATCTAACATCTTTTGATCTTCTGGATCCCCTACGCCGACAATTGTTGAGAAAGCGGCATCGCCATGCCAACCATCAATAATTGCACCACAATCTATTGAGACCACATCACCTTCGAGAATTACTCGATCTCCAGGAATTCCATGAACGATTTCATCATTAATTGAGACGCAGATTGTTGCTGGAAATCCATGGTAACCAAGAAAATTGGATTTACCGCCACCTCGTTTGATATTTGCAGCAGCAACTGCATCAAGCGCTGAAGTGGTCATGCCAGGTTTGATTGTTTCGCGTAGTAGCTGCAGAGTTTCGCCAACTAATAAGCCTGCTTTGCGCATGCTCTTTAATTGATCAAGAGTCTTAAGCTCGATAGCCATAGCTCTTACAAACCTTTAATTAACGCGGCTTAGAGCTGCAATTGCAGAGTCAGTAATTTCATTGACTGGCCCTGATGCAGGAATCGTAATTAATAAACCTTCGCTGCGGTAAAAAGAGATGATTGGTTCGGTCTGCTCTGCATAAACTTCTAGACGTCGTTTAATTACTTCTGCTTTATCGTCTTCCCGCTGAATCAACTTGCCACCACATGAATCGCAAATCCCATCGACAGCAGGCTTCTCATTAACTACGTGATAAGGCTTCTGGCATTCAGAACATGAACGACGTCCAGAAAGACGGGTTACGATCTCTTCATGATCAACGCTTAATTCAAGTGCAGCGTGAAGCGGAGTTACTTTCTCAGCAAGAATCGCACGCAACACTTCTGCTTGTGCCACATTTCTTGGATAACCATCTAGCAGAAATCCATTTTGAAGGTCATTTTGGTTTAGACGATCTTTAACCATGTCATTAGTAACTGAGTCAGGAACTAATTCGCCTTTATCCATATATTTCTTTGCTTCAATTCCAAGCGCAGTTTCACCTTTAAGGTTTGCGCGGAAAATATCTCCGGTAGAGATATGTGGAATTGCAAAGTGCGCGGCAAGAAATTGAGCTTGAGTTCCCTTACCTGCACCTGGTGGACCTACCAGGACTAATCGCATCTTATTTAAGGAATCCTTCGTAGCTACGCTGTTGTAGTTGTGATTCGATCTGCTTAGCAGTATCAAGACCAACGCCAACCACGATCAAAATCGCGGTGCCACCGAATGGGAAGTTCTGAGTTGCTCCGAAGAGAATCAAAGCTCCGATTGGAATAATCGCTACTAGCGCAAGGTATAGCGAACCTGGCGCAGTAATGCGTGAAAGTACATACTGTAGATATTCTGCAGTTGGCTTACCTGCGCGAATACCTGGAATAAATCCACCGTACTTCTTCATGTTCTCTGCAACCTCATCTGGATTGAAGGTAATTGCGACATAGAAGTAAGTGAAGAAAATAATAAGCAGCGCGTATGTTGCTACATAAATTGGATGATCGCCCTTCACGAAGTTTCGTGAAATCCAGACTGCCCAACCTGCAGTGCTATTTGTGAAGTTAACAATTAGCGATGGGATATAAAGCAATGAAGATGCGAAAATAACTGGGATAACGCCAGCTTGGTTAACCTTAATTGGAATGTAGGTGCTGGTTCCGCCATAAGTCTGGCGACCAACCATTCGCTTTGCATATTGAACTGGAATTCTTCGTTGCGCTTGTTCGACGAAAACTACCGCTGCCACAACCAGAATACCTACCGCAAGTACGAATAGGAATGCGAAGAGACCCTTCTGAACTTTGATGCTCCAAAGGTTGCCAGGGAAACCTGCTGCAATTGAGGTGAAGATAAGGATAGACCTACCGTTACCTACACCGCGATCAGTAATTAGTTCGCCTAACCACATGATTACAGAGGTGCCTGCAGTCATAACGAAAATCATGGTAACGATTCGCTGCCATGAAGTATCAGGAATGATTGGAAGCGAGCAACCACTTAGTAGACGGCCAGGTGTACGAGCTACCGCTACTAGACCAGTTGATTGCAGAACTGCAAGACCAATTGTTAAGTAACGGGTGTACTGAGTTAACTTTGCGGTTCCTGATTGACCTTCATTCTTCAATGCTTCAAAACGAGGAATAACAACTGTTAACAATTGAACAATAATTGAGCTGGTGATGTAAGGCATGATGCCAAGTGCGAATACTGAAAGCTGCAACAGCGCTCCACCAGAGAAAAGGTTGATTAGACCAAATAGTCCACCAGATTCAACTTGGTTTAGGCACTCTTGAACGTTTGTATATGAAACACCTGGAGTTGGCACAACTGATCCAAAGCGGAAAAGCGCCATGATAGAGAGAGTAAAGAAGATCTTCTTACGAAGGTCCGGTGTTTTAAAAGCCTTACCAAATGCTGAAAGCATTAGATCTTCTCCTACTCGCTATCTGAATTACGTATTTTAAGTTGAATCGCTTACAGAGTGTTGGTTGAACCGCCCGCAGCGGCAATCTTTTCAGCAGCTGATGCTGAGAATGCATGTGCGGTTACGTTTACCTTCACGCTGATTTCGCCGTTGCCAAGCACCTTAACGGGATAGCTATCGCGAACTGCGCCTGCTTTAATTAAATCTGCAACAGAAACATCGCCACCCTTAGGGAATAGCTCATTGATTGTTGAGACATTAACTGCCTGATATTCAACTCGCGCAGGATTCTTAAATCCACGAAGTTTAGGAAGACGCATTACTAATGGAAGTTGTCCACCTTCGAAGCCAGCACGAACCACGTTACGAGCACGTGTTCCCTTGCCACCACGACCTGCAGTCTTTCCCTTTGATGCTTCACCGCGACCCTTACGAGTCTTAGCTTTCTTAGCACCAGGTGCTGGACGTAAATGATGAAGTTTTAGTGTCATTCTTATTCAACCTCCTCGACCTTGATCAAGTGGCGAACAGCGTGAACCATTCCACGGATCTCTGGACGATCTTCTTTAACAACTACATCGTTGATGCGCTTTAGACCAAGTGAACGCAATGTGTCGCGTAGCTCTGGCTTATTGCCTACCTTCGAACGAATTTGGGTAACTTTCAAACGTGGCATTACGCACCTACCTTGTCTGTAACTTTTTCAGATGGTTGTTGTGATGCGCGAATAATCGCTGCAGGAGCAACATCCTCAAGTGGTCGGTTACGACGAGCTGCAATTGTTGATGGAGCTTCAAGTTGCTTAAGAGCAACAGCTGTCGCATGCACCATGTTGATTGCATTGTTTGAACCGAGTGACTTTGTAAGAACGTCTGTAATACCTGCGCACTCAAGTACTGCACGAACTGGACCACCAGCGATAACACCGGTACCAGGAGCAGCTGGGCGAAGCAATACGATTCCTGCCGCCTTTTCACCTTGAACAGGGTGAGGAATTGTTCCTTGAATACGTGGGACCTTGAAGAATGACTTCTTCGCTTCTTCAACAGCCTTTGAGATTGCTTGCGGAACTTCTTTGCTCTTTCCGTAACCAACACCAACAAGACCGTTGCCATCGCCAACAACTACTAGAGCTGTAAACGCAAAGCGACGTCCACCCTTAACAACCTTTGAAACGCGGTTGATGAATACAACGCGCTCGATGTATGGGCTCTTCTCACGTGGAGACTCTTCGCGACGATCGCGACCGCGGCCGCCACGCTTTCCGCGTGTATCGTCTTTTGTCTCTTCAGTTGAAGTAACTGGAGTATTCGCCATTAGAAGACCAACCCATTCTCTCGTGCGCTATCAGCAAGTGCTGCAATGCGACCGTGGTACTTATTTCCACCGCGATCAAAGACAACTTCGGTAACGCCAGCATCTTTGCCACGCTTAGCAATAAGCGCGCCAACTTCTTTTGACTTACCTGTCTTATCTGCAGATGACTTACGTAGCGCATCTTCCATTGTTGATGCGTATGCAAGTGTCTTGCCTTGTGAATCATCAACAATCTGCACAAATAAGTGACGTGCAGAGCGTGATACAACTAAACGTGGGCGTGCAGCTGTTCCGGAAATCTTCTTACGAAGACGGAAGTGACGGCGAGCGCGTGCATTTGTTGACGAACCCTTACGAACCTTTACCGAAATTCCCATTACTTCTTACCTGCCTTTCCAGCTTTACGACGAACTGGTTCTCCAAGAAGACGTAGACCCTTACCCTTATATGGATCAGCCTTACGTAGCTTCTTGATCTTTGCAGCTGTCTCTCCAACTAACTGCTTATCGATACCAGTAATAGTTAATTCAGTCTGTGAAGGAGCTTTGAAAGTAATTCCTTCTGGTGCCTGGAAAAGAATTGGATGTGAGTAGCCAAGCTGGAACTCAAGATCCTTACCCTTTTCTGCAACACGGTAACCAACACCAACGATGTTGATCTGTAGTGAATAACCATTTGTTACGCCTTCAATTGCATTAGCAATCAAAGTACGTGATAAACCATGAAGTGAACGTGATAGACGTTCGTCGTTTGGACGAACTACTGTTAACACATCGCCTTCTTTTGAAACCTTAATTGGTTCTGTAATCGCAACAGACAATGAACCCTTTGGTCCCTTAACTGCAACATCATTTCCATTGATTGTTACTTCAACGCCTGAAGGAACGGTGATTGGCTTACGACCGATACGTGACATCTGTAATCACCATACGAAGGCGAGAACTTCTCCGCCTACGCCCTGCTTGTTGGCTTGCTTGTCAGTAAGCAATCCAGATGAAGTTGAAATAATCGCAATACCCAAACCACCAAGAACCTTTGGTAGTGAGGTTGACTTTGCGTAAACGCGAAGACCTGGCTTAGAAACACGGCGTAGACCTGCGATTGAACGTTCGCGATTTGGACCGAACTTCAAATCAAGTACAAGTGTCTTACCGACGCTATTTGCATTGTCTTCAACGCGGAAACCTGCGATATAGCCCTCGCGCTGCAAAATTTCAGCGATGCGAGCTTTTACCGATGATGACGGCATTGAAACCGAATCATGGTACGCAGCATTTGCGTTACGCAGACGTGCAAGCATGTCTGCGATTGGATCTGTCATTGTCATTTATTTTTATTCTTTCTCAAAGCAGTTTCCCTAGAGAGTTTCTCTGGGGACATACTTCGTAGGGTTTACCAAGAAGCCTTTGTGATACCTGGAAGTTCACCGCGGTGCGCCATTTCACGGAAGCAGACGCGGCAGATTCCAAATTTCTGATACACAGCATGTGGACGTCCACAACGCTGGCAACGTGTATAACCGCGAACCTTGAACTTTGGCTTACGGCTTGCTTTCACCTTTAGTGATGTTTTAGCCATTTTTTATGCCTCCTTGAATGGGAAACCAAGCAGCTTAAGAAGTGCGCGGCCCTCATCGTCGTTAGTTGCAGTAGTAACAATTGTGATGTCCATACCACGTGGACGATCTACCTTGTCTTGTTCGATCTCTGGAAATACAACCTGCTCAGTTAAACCGAAGGTGTAATTACCTTTACCGTCGAATTGCTTTGGTGATAAACCACGGAAGTCGCGGATACGAGGTAGTGAGATTGAAAGTAGGCGATCCATGAATTCCCACATGCGATCGTTGCGAAGTGTTACGTGAGCGCCAATTGGTTGACCTTCACGAAGCTTGAACTGCGCGATTGATTTCTTTGCACGAGTTACAAGTGGCTTCTGTCCAGTGATTGTTGTTAGATCGCGAATCGCTCCTTCGATTAACTTTGAATCACGAGCAGCTTCGCCAACACCCATGTTCACAACAACTTTTGAAAGTGTTGGAATCTGCATGACGTTTGCGAAGTTGAATTCCTTCTGTAGCGCAGGAACTACTTCTGCTTTGTAACGCGCCTTTAGGCGTACATCAACAGCGGTTGACATTAGATGTCCTTTCCGGTGCGACGTGAAATGCGCACATTCTTGCCTTCGTCATTCTTGCGTGAGCCGATGCGAGTTGCTTTGCCGTCGTCTCCTACAACCATGACATTTGAAATATGGATTGCGCGTTCGACATGAAGAATTCCGCCAACCTTCGCACCGCGATCACCAGTTGTTTCCTTGGTGTGCTTTGTTACGCGATTAACGCCTTCAATCAAAATGCGATCAGCATCTACAGATAGAACTTTGCCGGTCTGGCCTTTGTCCTTACCTGCGATTACTTGAACAGTATCGCCCTTGCGAATCTTCGCCATTACAACACCTCCGGTGCTAATGAGATGATCTTCATGAATCGCTTATCGCGAAGTTCACGTGCAACTGGTCCGAAGATACGGGTACCGCGTGGTTCGCCGTCAGCCTTCAAGATAACTGCTGCATTCTCATCAAAACGAATATATGAACCATCGGAACGACGGCTCTCTTTTACAGTGCGGACGATTACCGCTTTTACAACTTCGCCCTTCTTAACCTGTCCGCCAGGAATTGCATCCTTAACTGAACAGACGATGATGTCTCCGATGCCTGCGTAGCGACGTGAAGTACCACCAAGGACGCGGATGCATAGAAGCTCTTTAGCTCCTGTGTTATCTGCGACTCGTAGTCGAGATTCTTGTTGAATCATTTTCTATCTCTCTCTTCTTCTATCTCTACCGGCTCTTACTTAGCCTTCTCAAGGATCTCTACAACTCTCCAACGCTTAGTTGATGAGATTGGTCGAGTTTCCATGATTAGTACTCGATCGCCAACGCCTGCAGCGTTTGCTTCATCGTGTGCCTTTAGCTTTACTGAACGTGACATAACCTTTGAATAAAGGCCGTGCTTTACACGATCGTCTACACGAACGGTTACGGTCTTATCCATCTTGTCGCTGACGACAATACCTTCACGAGTCTTGCGGAAACCGCGAGCTTCTGTCGACATTATGCAGCACCTCCGATGCCTAGTTCGCGTTCACGAATAACTGTGTAGATACGTGCGATCTCTTTGCGCACTGCACCTAAACGGCCGTGTGATTCAAGTTGTCCTGTGGCAGCTTGGAAACGAAGGTTGAAAAGTTCTTCCTTTGATTCGCGTAACTTGTTAGTTAACTCTTCTGCTGATAACTGGCGTAGTTCTTCTGCTGTTGTAATAGCCATTTGATTACGCCTCCTCTCGTCGAATAACTCGGCACTTCATTGGAAGCTTATGAATCGCAAGACGCATAGCCTCTGATGCCACATCTTCTGTAACACCTGAAATTTCAAACATAACGCGACCAGGCTTTACGTTTGCAATCCACCACTCTGGAGAACCCTTACCAGAACCCATACGAGTTTCAGCTGGCTTCTTTGTTAATGGACGATCTGGATAAATATTGATCCAAACCTTTCCACCACGCTTGATGTGACGGGTCATTGCAATACGTGCTGCTTCAATCTGACGGTTTGTTACGTATGCAGGCTCTAGAGCTTGAATTCCGTAATCACCAAATGCGCACTGTGTTCCGCCCTTTGATGCACCACTACGTGATGGGTGGTGCTGCTTGCGGTGCTTAACGCGACGTGGAACCAACATTAGTTAGCGCCTCCTTCGTTATTTGCAGCTGCATTTGATGCTGCTGGAGCTGCTTCACGACGTGGACCGCGAGGACCACGTGGACGATCTGACTTTGGACGTGGAGCTTTTGCTGCAGCAAGTGCTGCCGCATCGCGCTCTGCACGTGAACCAATAACTTCGCCCTTATAAATCCAAACCTTTACACCAAGGCGACCAAATGTTGTATGTGCTTCGTGGAAGCCATAATCAATATCTGCACGCAATGTATGTAGTGGAACGCGACCTTCGCGATAGAACTCAGAACGTGACATTTCAGCGCCGCCTAGACGACCACCGCACTGAACACGGATGCCCTTTGCGCCAGCCTTTAGCGCTGATTGCATTGACTTACGCATTGCACGACGGAAAGAGACACGTGCAGCTAACTGCTCTGCAATTCCTTGTGCCACAAGTTGTGCATCAATTTCTGGATTCTTAACTTCAAGAATATTTAATTGAACCTGCTTACCGGTTAGCTTCTCTAAACGGATACGTAGGTTGTCTGCTTCTTGTCCGCGGCGACCAATAACGATGCCAGGACGTGCAGTATGTAGATCGATACGTACGCGATCGCGAGTGCGCTCGATTTCAATTCGAGCAACGCCTGCGCGCTCCATATCCTTCTTCATTAGTCGACGGATTTCGACATCTTCCTTTACATAATCTTTGTAAAGCTTGTCTGCATACCAACGTGACTTGAAATCAGTTGTGACACCAAGACGGAAGCCGTGCGGGTTTACTTTCTGACCCATTTACTTGGTCGCTCCCTTCTTGAGGTTCTTATCTGTTGATACCACCACAGTGATGTGTGATGAACGCTTATTGATGCGGAAGCCACGACCTTGCGCACGTGGACGGAAACGCTTCATTGTGATGCCTTCATCAACTAGCGCTTCGGTAACCCAAAGTTCTGAGGCATCGCGTAGCGCTGGATTCTTCTGCTTTGCATTTGCAACAGCTGAGTTAAGAAGTACATAAACATCTTGACCTGCAGCTTGTGGTGCAAACTTAAGAACGTTTAGCGCTTGATCTGCACGCTGTCCGCGAATCAAATCAACAACACGACGAGCCTTCTGTGGTGTGTGACGGATGTTGTTCAAAACAGCACGTGCTGTTGTGACATCTGAAGTTTCTAGATTAGCCACGAGCTGCCCTCGCATCCTGCTTGACGTGTCCCTTAAATGTGCGTGTTGGTGCAAATTCACCAAGCTTGTGTCCGATCATCGCGTCAGTAATAAATACTGGAACGTGCTTGCGGCCATCATGTACAGCGATTGTGTGTCCGATCATCGATGGAGTGATCATTGAACGACGTGACCAGGTCTTGATCACATTCTTTGTGTTCTTTTCGTTCTGATCATCTACCTTCTTTGATAGATGGCCATCTACGAATGGACCCTTCTTTAAACTACGTGGCATTCGAAGGTCTCTCCTTATCGATTCTTATTCGACTTACGACGACGGACAATTAACTGATCAGACGCCTTCTTTTTACGAGTGCGCTTTTCAGGCTTACCCCAAGGTGAAACTGGGTGACGGCCACCAGAGGTACGACCTTCACCACCACCGTGTGGGTGATCAACTGGGTTCATAACAACACCGCGAACGGTTGGGCGAATGCCCTTCCAACGGTTACGTCCAGCTTTTCCAAGATTGATATTTGATTGCTCTGCATTACCAACTTCGCCAACTGTTGCGCGGCAACGAACATCAACGTTGCGAATTTCGCCAGATGGCATACGAAGTTGTGCCAATGAACCTTCTTTAGCAACTAGCTGTACAGATGCACCAGCAGAACGTGCAATCTTTGCACCGCCACCTGGGCGAAGTTCGATTGCGTGAACCACGGTACCTACAGGGATATTACGAAGCGGCAAGTTATTGCCTGGCTTGATATCTGCCTTTGGTCCATTTTCAATTACATCGCCCTGCTGCAACTTATTTGGAGCAATGATGTAACGCTTTTCGCCATCTGCGTAGTGCAGAAGCGCAATACGTGATGTGCGATTTGGATCGTATTCGATATGAGCAACCTTTGCAGTGATGCCATCCTTATCGTTACGAAGGAAATCGATTAGACGGTATGCGCGCTTGTGACCGCCACCTTGGTGACGAACTGTTACGCGACCTGATGCGTTGCGACCACCCTTTGAATGAAGTGGACGAACAAGTGACTTCTCAGGTGTGGTGCGTGTGATTTCTTTGAAATCAGCAACAGATGCACCGCGACTACTTGGAGTCACTGGCTTCAATTTACGAAGTGCCATTTTTTATCCTCTCACCAGTTTCAATTAAGAAACTGGGCCTCCAAAGATGTCGATGCGCTGACCAGCTGCAACTTTTACGATTGCACGCTTGGTGTCTTTGCGCTTGCCAATACCGAAACGAGTACGAAGTGACTTGCCTTCGCGATTAAGGGTGTTTACAGAAACAACCTTTACATTGAATACCTTTTCGACTGCAATCTTGATTTCAGTCTTATTTGCATCTGGTGCAACGATGAAGGTGTACTTGTTTTGATCAAGCAAGCCGTATGACTTTTCAGATACAACTGGCGCGATCAAAATGTCGCGATGATTTTTCATGCGTTCTCCAATTCGGATTCAATCTCAGATGCACTAGCAACAGCCTTTGCGCCTTTGCCCTTTGCGCTGCCATTTAGAAGATCTTTGATTGCGGCATCTGTAAAGACCACATCATCAGACTTCAAAATGTCATACGCATTTAACTGATCTGGAACTAGCAAGTGAACATTGTCTGCATTGCGAAGTGAGCGCCATGCAACATCTTCAGTGCGAGCTAGCACAACTAATAGATTCTTACGATCGCTGAACTGGCGAGCAGCTGCGAGCGCAGACTTGGTATTTGGATTTGCACCAAATGCATCTAAAACGTGAATACGTTCGTTGCGTTGGCGATCTGAAAGCACTCCAGCAAGAGCAGCCTTGATCATCTTCTTTGGTGTGCGCTGTGCATAGTCACGTGGACGTACTGCATGTGCTGCACCACCACCGCGTTGTAGCGGAGCACGAACAGAACCCTGACGCGCACGTCCGGTTCCCTTCTGCTTGAAAGGCTTCTTACCTGAACCAGAAGTTTCGCCACGGTTCTTTGCCTTCTGTGTACCCTGACGTGCAGCTGCAAGTTGTGCTGTTACGACTTGGTGAATTAGCGGAACATTTGTCTGAGCATCGAAAAGTTCTGCTGGAAGATCAACGCTTCCAACTTTCTTTCCTTCTGCATTCTTTACATCAATATTCAAAGACATTATGCATTCGCTCCTTCAACCTGCTCAACCATGGCCTTCTTCGCTGCTGAGCGAACAAATACCAAACCACCGTCTGGACCAGGAACTGCACCCTTGATAAGAATTAAGTTCTTATCTTTATCAACTGAGTGAACAGTTAGATTCTGTGTGGTTACACGATCAGAACCCATAACACCGGCCATACGAAGACCCTTAAATACACGACCAGGTGTAGAGCAAGCTCCGATTGAACCTGGCATACGGTGCTTCTTATCTACACCGTGTGCTGCACCGATACCACCGAAACCATGGCGCTTCATAACACCAGCAGTTCCCTTACCGATTGTGGTTCCGGTTGCATCAACAATTTCGCCAGCTTCGAAAACATCAGCGCCAATTTCTTGACCAACTGTGTATGAAGCAGCATTTAAAGTGCGAAGCTCTGCAACTGAGCGACGTGGTGTCACGCCAGCTTTTGCAAAGTGACCAGCAAGAGGCTTGGTAACTTTCTTAGGATCGATTGCACCGAATGCAATCTGAACTGCTGAATAGCCATCCTTCTCTGGTGTGCGAATCTGAGTAACTACACATGGGCCAGCTTCTACAACTGTTACTGGAACGATGCGATTGTTACTATCAAAAACTTGTGTCATGCCAAGCTTCTTACCAAGGACGCCCTTGATAGATGAGCCGTAGCTTTGGGTATTTTTCATTAGGTTTCGTCCTTTCTCTTAGAGCTTGATCTCGATGTCAACGCCAGCTGGTAAATCAAGGCGCATCAATGAATCCACGGTCTTTGGTGTTGGATCGATGATGTCGATCAAACGCTTGTGGGTGCGCATCTCGAAATGTTCGCGGCTGTCCTTGTACTTATGTGGAGAGCGAATAACACAGTATGTGTTCTTCTCTGTTGGTAGCGGAACTGGACCTGCGACAGTTGCACCTGTGCGCTCAACAGTTTCGACAATCTTCTTTGCCGAAGTGTCAATCACCTCATGGTCATATGCCTTGAGTCGAATGCGGATCTTCTGTCCCGCCATTTTGTGCTCTCTTTCTTCTTACTTCTAGCTAAATTTCTAAACTATTTTTATTTATTTAAAAGTTTTGTAATGGCCGGCCGTAACCGGCCATTACAACGACTTCTTTATTCTTTTTTTATTACTTGGTGATCTTTGTAACGCGACCTGCACCTACTGTGCGGCCACCTTCGCGGATAGCGAACTTAAGACCTTCTTCCATCGCAATTGGCTGAATTAGCACAACTGAGATGTCAGTGTTATCGCCAGGCATAACCATTTCGGTACCTGATGGAAGTGTTACAACACCAGTTACGTCAGTTGTACGGAAGTAGAACTGTGGACGGTAGTTGTTAAAGAATGGAGTGTGGCGTCCGCCTTCATCCTTTGAAAGGATGTAAACAGATGCTGCGAACTCTGTGTGAGGTGTGATTGAACCAGGCTTGCAAACAACCTGACCGCGCTCAACATCTTCACGCTTTGTTCCGCGAAGTAGTAGACCAACGTTCTCGCCAGCCTGACCTTCGTCAAGAAGCTTACGGCAGATTTCAACGCC
>JACCDH011271592.1_pt1 | contig 15514 bp, 14 predicted proteins | sample 7442481 | NCBI WGS metagenome assembly JACCDH01 (sample SAMN15323433, study PRJNA562643) | freshwater metagenome | isolation source: river surface water | place: USA:Blue River Watershed | collected 2017-08-15
CTGGCCGAACTGGCCGGGGCTGCGCTGTCGAACTTGCGGGCTGCGCAGGCCTGAAGACCGCCGCACGGCTCGGGCCATGGTCAAACCCATGCATCCTTCGCAGACCATGGATCCTCGGTTCAAGCCCGAGGATGACAACACCCTGGACCCACTGGCGCTGCGCTACCTCGACCATGTCCGTTTTGAAAAACGCCTGGCCCAGCGCACCTGCACCCTCTACCAGCTCGACCTCGAGCGCCTGACGCATATGGCCAGCGCCTCGGGCGTGGCGCTGCTGCAGGTACAGCCCGTGCACATCCGCCGCTGGGTGGCGCAGATGCACAGCGCCGGGCGCAGCGGGCGCGGCATCGCCCTCATCCTGTCGGGCTGGCGCGGCTTTTATGCCTGGCTGGGCCGCGAAGGCCGGATCGCCAGCAATCCGGTGCAGGGGGTGCGTGCGCCCAAGGCCCCCAAGCCGCTGCCCAAGGCACTGGGCGTGGACGAAGCGCTGCAGCTGGCCGAGCACCACAGCGCGGACGACGACCCCTGGCTGGAGGCGCGAGACGCCGCGATGGTCGAGCTGCTCTATGGCTGCGGCCTGCGGGTGGCCGAGCTCACCGGGCTGGACGTGTGCGCCAGCGACGATGCGTTGCGACATGGCCGCGGCTGGATTGACCTGCAGGCCGCCGAGGTGCAGGTGCAGGGCAAGGGCAGCAAGCGCCGCACGGTGCCCCTGGGCAGTGCGGCGGTGCAGGCGCTGGAACACTGGCTCGGTGTGCGCACACAGATCGCCGGCATGCTGAACGCCCCGACACCGGGCACGTCGAGCCAGTCGCTGGCGCTGTTCCCGGGCCGCCACGGCACGCGGCTGACGGCCCAATCGATCTGGCAGCGCCTCAAGCGCCGCAGCCTGCAGGCAGGGCTGGCGACGCCGGTGCATCCGCACATGCTGCGCCATTCGTTTGCCAGCCATGTGCTGCAGTCCAGCGGCGATCTGCGCGCGGTGCAGGAGCTGCTGGGCCACGCCAACATCACCACCACGCAGGTCTACACGCGGCTGGATTTCCAGCACCTGGCCAAGGCGTACGACGCGGCGCACCCGAGAGCGAAAAGAAAAAGCTGAGACACCCATACCCGGCAACGGAGCATGAGGGGCAGGGGCAGGCCGGACGACGATTTCTGCGTACCCGCAGCATGAGGAGTTCGGCCTGCCCCTCACCCTCATGCGGCACTGCCGCTGCATGGGCATGAAGCAGGGCGAACCCGGACTCCTCAGAAGCCGCTGCGCGTCACACATCGTCGCCCGGGCTCGCCCTGCTTCATGCTTTTGGTTTTGTTGGCAGGGGCTGGGATAATTGCTGCCTCTGCTTGATAACCACAAGCCCGTCACCATGATCCGCGTTTCCGAACTCAAACTCCCCCTCTCCGCCCTGCCGGTCGAAGAACGCCGCGCCGTGGATGCGCCTGCCGAGACCGACGAGGACCGCCTGCCTCCACCCCACCCCGAAGCCGCGCTTCGCCGGCTGGCCGCCAAAGCGCTGGGCCTGGCCGAGAGCGACATCGCCACGCTGCACGTCTTCAAGCGCAGCTTCGATGCGCGCAAGCCCGAACTGCTGGCCGTGTTCATCGTCGACCTCACACTCACGGCACCCGAGGGCGAGGCTGCGCTGCTGCAAAAATTCGACAAGCACCCGCACATCCAGCCCACGCCCGACATGGTCTGGCGTGCGCCTGTCCAGGCGCCGCCAGGCTTTGGCGACAAAGAAGGCGAACGCCCGGTGGTGGTGGGCTTTGGCCCCTGCGGCATGTTGGCTGCACTCACCCTGGCGCAGATGGGGTTTCGACCCATCGTGCTCGAACGCGGCAAGACCGTGCGCCAGCGGACCAAGGACACCTGGGGCCTGTGGCGCAAGAAAGTGCTGCAGCCCGAGAGCAATGTGCAGTTTGGCGAAGGCGGCGCGGGCACGTTTTCGGACGGGAAGCTCTACAGCCAGATCAAGGACCCGCGCCACCTGGGCCGCAAGGTCATGGACGAATTTGTCAAGGCTGGAGCGCCCAGCGACATCCTGTTTGCCGCGCACCCGCACATCGGCACCTTCAAGCTGGTCAAGGTGGTCGAAGGCATCCGTGAGCAGATCGTGGCGCTCGGGGGCGAGATCCGATTCGAGCAGCGCGTGACCGATCTGCAGCTCGACGCTGCGCACCACCTGCAGGGCCTGCAGGTGCTCGACCAGGCCAGCGGCGAGTCCTACAGCCTGCCCGCACGCCATGTGGTGCTGGCCCTGGGCCACAGCTCGCGCGACACCTTCCTCATGCTGCACCGCCGCGGCGTGGCCATGGACGCCAAGCCGTTTTCGATCGGTGTGCGCATCGAGCATCCGCAAAGCGTGATCGACAAGGCCCGATGGGGCCAGCACGCGGGGCACCCGCTGCTGGGCGCCGCCGACTACAAGCTGGTGCACCACGCCAGCAATGGCCGTGCGGTCTACAGCTTCTGCATGTGCCCGGGCGGCACGGTGGTGGCGGCCACCAGCGAGCCGGGGCGCGTGGTCACCAATGGCATGAGCCAGTATTCACGTGCCGAGCGCAATGCCAATGCCGGCATGGTGGTCGGCATCGAACCGTCCGACTTCCCGCAACACGACCGTGCCGGCTGGATGGCCGCATTTGGCGAAGCCGATGGCGCCGCGCTGGCCGAGGAGGCCAAGGCGTACCACGCACGCGGCCAGGTGCACCCGCTGGCGGGCATCGTGCTGCAGCGCCAGCTGGAGAGCCGGGCATTTGAAGTCGGTGGCCGCAGTTACGAAGCCCCCGCCCAGCGCGTGGGCGACTTCCTGGCGCAGCAGCCCTCGCAGGCGCTCGGCAACGTGCAACCGTCCTACAAGCCCGGCATCCACCTCACCGACCTGGCACAGGTGCTGCCCGAATACGCCACCACCGCCATGCGCGAAGCCCTGCCCGCCTTTGGCCGCAAGATCAAGGGCTACGACATGCCCGATGCCCTGATGACAGCGGTGGAGACGCGCACATCGTCACCGCTGCGCATTCCACGGGGCGAAGACTTTCAAAGCCTCAACACGCCGGGTCTGTACCCGGCTGGCGAAGGCGCAAGCTACGCCGGAGGCATTCTGTCGGCCGGGGTGGATGGCATCAAGGTCGCCGAGGCGCTGGCCCAGTCCTGTCTGGGCATGCCCGGGCATCAGTGACCGGTTGACGCGCGGGTGCCGGCTTCGGTGCTGCCGGCTGCGTGCATTGCCGGACCCGAGTGGCAACCACAGGCCTTGGCCTCCAGCACACGCAGGTCTTGCAAGTGCAGCAGCGACCCTTGCAGGCGCGCGCCCCCTGCCCGCACCAAGGCCTGCACGGCACGGTCCATCTGGTCAGGCGACAACGCATGGCATCCAGGCAAATCGCGCACCGACCAGCCCAGCGCCTCCTGAGGGCAGCCTTGATGCGCCCAGAGCAGGCGGTCGGCCAGACCTTGCGCGGGCCCATGATGCCGCGCACAGTAGGCCCAGCGGGCCATTTGCTCCACCAGCACTTGCTGGCAGCGCAAGAACAAGTCCGGGCTGATGGACAGCACCACTTCTGCAGGCAGCACATGCGCACGGCCATCGGTCAGGGCCCTCAGGCGCATTCCTTCCTGCCCAGGCAGAGGCACACCACTTGCGCCTCCCAGAAGTGCCACTTCGACGTGCGTGGCCTGGGCCTTTTGCTCCAGCGCCAGCACGCCCCCGTCAGGAAACCAGAACTGCGGCTGGGACGCCGCGTTGCCGGGCCAGGTCTGCCCTGTCTGGTAAACCACTTCGCTCAAGCCGGACAACGCACGATCGCCTGCAGCAGCGTGCAATTGCTGCAATACGGGGTTCCGGTAAGCGCGGTTCATTCCAGGATTTCAGTGCGGTTCGATCCATTTTATGTTCTTTAACGAACATTCATGGACACATTCGCAAACAGTCGTCCGAAGCTCGGGGCATATACTCCGAATCCAAAATGATTTCCCGAAATTCATAATTCATCCCCTTTTATTTCTACCAAATGGGCTGCCTGGCAGACAGCCTGCAGGTACCCAGTGTGAACCTATCTTCCAACGGCATCGCGCAACAGCTCACGACGGAGAGTGTTCTTCGCCTTCAGGAGATCGGCACCGTCGTTGAATTGGCCGCCGGTGAGCTGCTCGAGCCCAAAGAAGGTCAGGAACGTCCGGTGTATTTCCTGCTGGATGCGGTGGTCAGCCTCTGGATCGAACCCGAAACGACAGGGCCCCGATTGGCCTTGTCACTGGTAGGGAGTGAGGGGATGACGGGCTGTTCGCACCTGTGGCCCAGTGCGCACCCGCATTGGGTCAGCCGGGTGCTCAAACCTGGCCGGGCGTGGCAGGTCGATGCGAATCAGCTCAATGCGCTGTTTTTGAACATGCCGGACCTGACCAACGCCGTCTGCAAGTTCCTGTGGAGCCAGACCCTGGAAATCGCCCAGTGGAGTGCGCGCATGCAACTGGCAGACATCCATGCACAACTGGCCCTTTGGCTGCACCTGCTTCAGAAAAAAACAGGCTGCCAAACCCTGCAGATCACACAACAGGCTCTGGCCGACATGATGGGCACACGCCGCGTGAGCGTCACCCTTGCAGCGGGCGAGCTGCAAAGCGAAGGCATCGTGTCGCTTCGACGCGGCAAGATCCAAATCGATAACCTGCAGGCTCTGGCCAAGGCGGCAGGACTCGCTGACTGAGCCACGCCGTCGAGCATCGACCGCGACAACAGGTGTATTTGGCGGCAATAAACCGCGTCAGACCTGAACCATCTGGTTGCGAATGGCGTAGCGGGTGAGATCTGCCACTTTGTGCAGTCCCACCTTGCGCATGATGTTGCGCCTGTGCACCTCGACCGTGCTGGGTGCGATGTGCAAATTGCGGGCAATTTCCTTGGATGAGTAGCCATCGGCGATCAGGCACAAGACCTGTTCTTCCCTTTCACCCAGTTGCCCCGCACCGGCCGTGGCCATCCTGCTGCGACGCAGGCCATCGACCATGACCACACCTGCCGAGGGACACAGATAAGAGCGCCCGGCTGCGGCCGCACGAATGGCTTGCAACAACTCATCCATGCTGCTTTTTGTGGACACGAAACTGGTGGCGCCGGCATGCATCATCTGCAGCACGGCACTCCGATCACATTCGATGGAAAAAGCAACGATTTCCGGGCGAGGGTTGAGCTGTGAAATCCAGCGCGTCAGAACCACATCGCCTGAGCACCTGGGGTCCACACCCACCAGCACCACCTGGGGATGCATCTGTTCGCACAAGGCCTGCGTCTGGGCATCATCCTCGGCCATACCGACCAGATGCATGTCTGAATGGGTTTTCAATACGGCAGCGATGCCGTCCGATATCACTTTGTGTTTGCAAGACAACAGGACACGTGTCGACATGGGTTTTCTCCATCAAAACATCCCTGCTAGGCACCTCTTGAACCATCCGCACTTGGAAGCAGATGCTTTGGCTGCTTGCGTTGCTACTCTAGACAGTGCATTGCCTGCAGTCTGTGCGCACCAACACAATGCAGAGCATCCATTGCCTTTTTTGATCCATGTCAATGGTCCCGACGTACGGAACGTCCGATGGGTGCGCCGCCGATCACTGCAGAAGGCGCCGACAACTGCCCCGACTTTTCCAGCGCCCGCATGAGGCAGTCATGTGCCGCAGAAGAATGAGCGCAAGACATGCGCGCATGGTGCAAGGCCGCCCTGAAGGCCCCACTGTTGTGGTGTCTGGTGGCCTCCTTGTTGCGCTGATAGGCCAGCAGCAGCTCCTGCGCAGCCGTCTGGAAAAGCTCTGCAACAGCCTGCACCTGCTCGGAGCTGGCTTCAATGGGGGAGGTGGTCATGGCAATCCTTGAGTGGTGGGTCAATGCATCTCAATAGCCGTGCTGTTGCATGTAGAGCATCAGCGCCATGCGACCCGGGCAATTGAGTTTCTGGTAGATGTGGTGGAGGTGGAGCTTGGTCGTGCCTTCGCTGATGGCCAGCTTGCTCGCGATCTTTTTGTTCGGCCAGCCCTCCGTGACCATCCGCGCGACATCCACTTCACGCGGTGTGAGCAATTGGGTGCCCAGCTGACGTTCCTTCTGTCTTCCGATGAGCATCGACACCGTCTTCATCGTGAGATCCTGATCCAGGCATGGCTCTCCTGCATGGACCTGGCGAATGCAATGCTCCAGCGCCTCGTGCGATCGGTGTTTGGCCACCAGACCGCGTACACCCAGATCAAGCGCACGCATCACATCCTTGACCGACTCCGAGGTGAACACCACCGGCCGGGTGGACAGCCCCTGTGCCTGCATAGCGGCAATCAGGTCCAGACCGCTGCGGCGGGGCAAACTCAAATCGAGCACCAGGACATCCGGCTTGTGGCGCAGAACGGCCTGCCAGGCTGCATCGCCATCGTGCACGGATTCACACACCTTCAGATCAGGGCACGCCTGCAAATCGGCCGACAGTCCATCGAGCATCACGGGATGCGGATCGGCCAGAACCAGGCTGATGGCGGGAGCACTCATGGAATACACCTCATGCATTCAAAGCAGTGCTTTCAGCATAAGTGGGCCATGGACCACGCCCAATACTTCTAAACGCTTAAACCGTTTACTGCGGACGCAGTAGTCCTTTGTGGAAGTCGACTACATCACCTTAGAGCAATACCGCATCCAACAGACTCTGCGTCCTTAAAAGATGTTTGAATTTCCTCAAAACGGGGCTCTCGAGGAATAATTTTCAAAGGCGATAAGCATCACCTGCAGCTGGGTGTGCGGCAGAACACCCAGCACATCACAGCGCCGACGCGCATCTGCCTTGTGCTGACCGGGAAATCAGCGCCAAGCTTGAGGCCGCCACAGCCACAGTTCTTCTCTATGGAGTCAAGGGTAAATGCCGCACGCCTCACTCCACCGTCACGCTTTTGGCGAGGTTGCGCGGCTTGTCGACATCCGTGCCACGCGCGCAGGCCGTGTGGTAACTCAGCAGCTGCAGAGGCACGACGTGCAGGATCGGCGAGAGCACGCCGTAGTGCTCGGGCATGCGGATGACGTTGACGCCTTCGCTGCTCTCGATTTTCGTGTCGCCGTCGGCCAGCACATACAGAACGCCGCCCCGCGCGCGCACTTCCTGCATGTTGCTCTTGAGCTTTTCCAGCAACTGGTCGTTGGGTGCGACCGTCACCACCGGCATGGCGCTGGTCACGAGAGCCAGCGGTCCATGCTTGAGCTCACCCGCTGCGTAGGCCTCGGCGTGGATGTAGGTGATTTCCTTGAGCTTGAGCGCGCCCTCCAGGGCGATGGGGTAGTGTGTGCCCCGCCCAAGGAAGAGTGCGTTTTCCTTGCTGGCGAACTCTTCGGCCCAGGCGATGATCTGCGGCTCCAGCGCCAGGACGGCCTGCAGCGCAGCAGGAAGATGGCGCATGTCTTTGATGTGCACGGCTTCGTCAGCATCGCTCAGGCGGCCCTTGGTCTGCGCCAGCGCCAGCGTCAGCAGGAACAAGCCCGCGAGCTGTGTGGTGAAGGCTTTGGTGGAAGCCACGCCAATCTCGGCGCCGGCGCGCGTCACATAGGCGTGCTTGCATTCACGCACCATGGCGCTGGTGGCCACGTTGCAGATCGTGAGCGTCTGGGTCATCCCCAGGCTTTGCGCGTGGCGCAGCGCAGCCAGGGTGTCGGCGGTCTCGCCGCTTTGGGTGATGGTGACCACCAGTGTCTTCGGGTCAGGGACTGATTCGCGGTAGCGGTACTCGCTGGCGATCTCTGCCTGGCAGGGAACCTGGGCGATGGCTTCGATCCAGTACTTGGCCACACAGCCGCTGTAGTAGCTGGTGCCGCAGGCGAGGATCAGCACCTTGTCAATGGCTTTGAAGGTGCTGTAGGCGCCATCGCCAAACAGCTCGGGCGTGATGCCCTCCACGCCTTCGAGCGTGTCGGCAATGGCACGAGGCTGCTCGAAGATTTCCTTTTGCATGTAATGACGGTAGGGGCCGAGGTCGGCAGCGCCGCTGTGGGCGTGCACGGTTTTCACAGCGCGGGTGGCGGGCTTGTGGTCGCGGTCCACGATCCAGTATTTGCCGAGCTGGATGTCCACCACATCGCCTTCTTCCAGGTAGACGATCTGGTCGGTCACGCCGGCCAGGGCCATGGCATCGCTGGCCAGAAAGGTCTCATCATGGCCAGCACCCAGGATGAGCGGGGAACCGGCCCGTGCGCCAATCACGCGGTGCGGCTCGTCCTTGTGAAAAACGGCAATGGCATAGGCGCCATGCAACTGCTGCACGGCGGTCTTGACGGCCTCGAACAGGTCACCGTCGTAGAGACTGTCCACCAGATGCGCAATGACCTCGGTGTCGGTCTGGCTGGCAAACACATAGCCTTTGGCCTGCAGGGCAGCTCGCAGCTCCTCATGGTTTTCGATGATGCCGTTGTGCACCAGCGCGACCCGACCAGGCTTGTCGCCCACAACGCCGGTGCCATGGCTGAAGTGCGGGTGCGCGTTGTGCACCGCCGGTGCGCCGTGCGTGGCCCAGCGGGTGTGGGCAATGCCGGTGCCACCTTCGATCCGGTCGGCACTGACCTGCTCCATCAGCTCGGCCACACGGGCCGTGCTGCGGGCACGCTGCAGACCGCCCGTGAGGCCATTGAGACTGGCTGCATGCACAGCCACGCCGCAGGAGTCATAGCCCCGGTACTCCAGCCGCTGCAGGCCTGGCACGAGGACGGGGACGATGTTGCGATGGGAAACGGCGCCGACGATGCCACACATGGTGATGAACCCTTGAACGATGCAATGGACGCATGGTATGCAGACCACAGAGAAATTTCAGATCAATTAAATATTTAAATTGAATTTTTTGTTCATTGAAAATGGAATGTGGATGATTATTTCAATTAATATCCTTTAATGGAATTTTCAGAACTCGACGAGATCGATCTCAGGCTGCTGAATACCCTGCAACACGATGCCAGCCTGAGCAACATTGCACTGGCCGAACGGCTGCATGTCTCTGCACCCACTTGCCTGCGGCGTGTCAAACGGCTGATCGAGGGCGGCTGGATCGAGCGGCAGGTGGCCATCCTTAGCCGGGACAGGCTGGACCACGGCCTGCAGGCCATCGTGGAGGTCACACTGGACCGGCAAAGCGCCGAACACCTCGACGCCTTCGAGGCACGTGCCGTGCGCGACGAGGCGGTGCAGCAATGCTGGCGCGTCTCACCCGGCCCGGACTTCATGCTGGTGGTGCATGCCTCTGACATGCCGGCCTACCTGGCCGTGACACAGCGTCTGTTCACCCAGGATGCGAATGTGCGCAATGTGAAGGCTTTTTTTGCGACCAAACGCGCCAAGTTCGGAACGCAGGTGGTTCTGCCAAGGCAGCATTGAACCGGGGCCAGCGATTCTTCGCAAGCCTTGGCAACAGGCCCTTCGACAGGCTCAGGGCGAACGGGTTTTTAATCCGTTCGCCCTGAGCTTGTCGAAGCCGGAGAATGCCTTTTGACATCGCAGGACGATGGGCTCGCACCGCGGCATGGAACAGCGTGCGGCCAGTCCTATTTTTTCTTGGTCGGCCGCTGCCAGTTCGCAATGCTGACCTGCTTGCCGCGTGCCACACTCAAGGCGCCTGGCTCGGTGCTCTTGGTGATGGTCGAGCCGCCCCCCACGGTGCCACCGGCGCCAATGGTCCCGGGTGCCACCAGCACGCAGTTGCTGCCGATGTGGGCATCGGCTTCGATCACGGTGCGGTGCTTGTTGGCGCCGTCGTAGTTGGCCGTGATGCTGCCCGCGCCGTAATTCACCCGCTCGCCCACGGTGGCGTCCCCCAGGTAGGCCAGGTGGTTGGCCTTGGCGCCCTTGGCCAGGGTGGAGTTCTTGACCTCGACGAAGTTGCCGATGTGCACCTCGGCACCCAGCTGGGCACCAGGGCGCAGGCGCGCGAATGGACCGACCAGCGCGCCCTCACCCACCGTCACACCCAGCTTTTCGCCATCGATGTGGGTGAAGGGATGGATCACCGCGCCAGCCGCAAGGGTGCAGTTGGCCAGCACACAGTTGGCACCAATGCGCACACCATCACCCAGTGCCACCCGACCCTCGAAAATGCAGTTGACATCGATCTCGACGTCCTGCCCGCAGGACAGTTCACCCCGCAGGTCGAATCGGGAGGGGTCTTTCAGGCGCACACCCGCCGTCATCAGGGCATCGGCATGGCGGCGCTGATAAGCCCGCTCCAGTTCGGCCAATTGCAGCGGGCTATTGACACCTGCCACCTGCACCGCATCGCGGATGGTGTGGGCCACCACCTGCACACCATCGGCCACAGCGAACTTCACGATGTCCGTCAGGTAGTACTCGTTTTGCGCGTTGCGGTTGTCCAGCCTGGCCAGCCAGCCTTTGAGCAGGCGGGCAGGGACAGCCATGATGCCGCTGTAGATTTCTCGGATGGCGCGTTGCGTGTCATTGGCATCCTTGTGCTCGACGATGGCATGCACCGAGCCGCTGGGGCTGCGCACGATGCGGCCATAACCGCTCGGATCGTCCATCTCCAGCGTCAGCAGGGCCAGCCTGTCGCCGCCACATTGAGACACCAGCGCCTGCAGGGTGTCGGCCTGGGTCAGCGGCACATCGCCCGACAGCACCACCACCACACCATCGTCGGCCAGTACGGGCACGGCCTGCTGCACGGCGTGGCCGGTGCCCAGCTGGGGCTCCTGCCGCACAAAACGCAGCGCCAGTCCCTGTTCGCGCGCACGCAGCGCAGCCTCCACTTCTTCGGCACCATGGCCGGTGATCACCACCGCCGAGCGCGCCTGCAATTGGGCGGCAGTGCCCAGCACATGCTGCACCAGCGGCTGTCCCGCCAGGTCCTGCAGCACCTTGGGACGACGGCTCTTCATGCGTGTGCCCTTGCCGGCCGCCATGACCACCACATCCAGAGCGCTGGCACTGTTCTGAGTCATCTTCATCCTTTGTATCGTGGGTGGAGCAGTTGGAACCATTTCGCATTATCGCCACGACCCGAGAATGCCAACTTGCGTGGGCGCAAATGTAAAACGCGACACAATGGACAGGTGTCCCGAACCCACATGAAGCCGTTTCTGATATGCGCAAGAGGTGCTTGGATGTTGAGAGTGCTGACGATTGTCCTGGTGGGCCTTGCTTTGCAAGGCTGCAGCGCCATCAAGTTCGGCTACAACCAGGCCCCCAGCCTGGGCTACTGGTGGCTCGACAGCCAGCTGTCGTTCGGCAGCGGCCAGTCCGATCAGGTTCGCGACGCCCTCACGCAACTGCAGCGCTGGCACCGCGAGAAGGAGCTGGGCACCTACACTGAGTTGCTGGTCAAACTGCAGGCAATGAGTACCGGCGACGTCGATGCGCAACAGGTTTGCGATGTGTGGTCGCAGGTCAATGACGGCATGGATCGGCTGATGCTTCAGGCCATCCGTCTGGCCACGCCGGTCGCCCAGCAACTGCAGGCGCGACAACTGCGCCATCTGGTGCGGCATTGGGAAGACAAGAACGAAGCCTGGGAAGACGAATGGCTCGGCGGCAGCGCAGCAGAGCGACTCAAGCGGCGACTGGACAAGGCGGTATCCCGCTACAGCGACTTTTATGGCAGTTTGAGCGATGCGCAGACCAGATTACTGCAATCGCAACTGCAAAAGTCGACCTGGAACGCCGAATGGGGGAGACGCGAGCGGCTGCGGCGCCAACAAACCTTGCTCAACGGACTGCAGAGACTGCAGCAAAGCGAAACCAGCCCGCAACAGGCCCAGGCGATTTTGCTCGGCGTCTGGCAGCAGTGGCTCGTGCCGCCAACGGCCAGCGACCGGCAAATCTACAAAAATCTTGTCGAGCAGTCCTGCAGCCATCTGGCCGAGCTGCACAACAGCACCAGCCCCGCGCAGCGCCAGCGCGCCGCGCGCAAGCTCAGGGCCTATGAGGCCGACCTGCGGGAGCTGGCGGCCCCGCCTTGATCAGGCCTGCAGCGACTTCCACATCTGCATGTCGCGCTCGGCCGTCCAGATGCGCGGGTGCTTGATGCCACTGGCTTCGTCAAAAGCGCGGGTCACATCGAACGGCAGACAGTGCTCATAGATGAAAACGTGGCCGAAGATAGGGTCCATCGACTTGCGGGTGTGTTCCATCGCGGCCTTGAGGTCCATGCCGGCGGCCACGGCTTCGCGGCCGCAGCGGTAGAGCGTTTCCACCCAGAGCTTGGTGTAGTCCAGCGCCTTGTTGACGTTGGCGTTGCCCTTCATGGCTTCTCCGCGGCCGGGCACGATGTATTCGGGCTTCAGGGCGCGCAGGGCTTCGAGCGTGGCGGGCCACTCTTCTAGCTGGGCGTCACCGGTGTAGACGCCGGCCTCGTATTCGACCAGATCGCCGCTGTAGAGCACCTTTTCTTCTTCGACCCAGGCGATCGTGTCGCCCTTGGTATGCCCAGGGCCCGGATGCCAGATCTGCACCACCACACCACCCAGGTTGATGCTGAGCTTGCCGGGCACCTCGCCCCGGGTGGGATTGCCGCCGCCCACCACCATGGTCGGCCAGGTCAGGCCGGGCACGGTGTCGGCGCCACGGAACAGGCGAGGAAAGCGCTCCATCTCGCTCTTCATGTCCTGCGCGCCACGCTCCTGGATCAATTCGAGTGTGCCCTGGCTGGCGATGATCTCGGTCGCGCCTTCGGCGGCGTAGGCATAGGCCCCCAACACGCGCACGGCGTGGTAGTGGGTCAGCAGCACGTACTTGATGGGCAGATCGCTGACGGTGCGGATCTTCCGGATCAGGTCCTGCGCCATCGCCGGGGTGGCGGTGGTGTCGCTCACCAGGATGTAGCGGTCACCGATGATGACGCCCGAATTCGGGTCGCCCTCGGCGGTGTAAGCCCAGCAGTGCTGGCTGAGCTGCTCGAACGTGACTTTTTTTTCGGTCAGGTCGGCCTGACTGGCAAAGGCTTTGGACATGGTGTTCTCCGGTTCGGGGGCAATCGCCAGATTTTACTTAATCGAAATGCGTTACGGATAGTTAAATTTCAGGAGCGTCGGCATGTCATTCCCGACCGGATCGGGAATCCATGGATCCGAAGGCCAAGCCTTGGGATGACAGCATCGGATCAGGCCAGCCTTCAGCCCATGCCTGTTTCGAGCATGGCAATGACCTCCTGAGCAAAGTCGGCATAGCTCATCGGCCCACCCGGCCGCAGCCAGGTGAAGGTCCAGTTGATCATGCCCAGCAGCATCATGGTCAGCGCCGTCTGGTTGGCCGCCGTCAGGCGCTGCGGGTAGGCACGCTTGAGGAAGCGGGTCATGGCGGCCACGATGTCGCGCTGGCGGTCGAGGATCAGTTCCCGCGCAGACACACCGCCCAAGGCCGGATCGGGTTCTGCACTGAGGAACTTGGTGTCGTTGAGGAGCGCCGCATGGCGTGTGGCCGAGGTTTCGTATTCCTGCAAAAAGGCACGCACCAGCTCGTGCAGGGCCGCGCGGTCATCCAGGTTCTGGCGCTGCGCCTTGGCCTCGGTCTGCGCAATCAGCGTCAACAGCCGCTGGGTATGCCGGTCAAGCAAATCGAACAGGATCGCGTCCTTGCTCTCGTAGTAGTGGTAGAGCCGGGCCTTGGACGTGCCGCAGGCGGCGGCGATCTCGTTCATGCTGGCAGCGGGGTAGCTGCGCTCGGCAAAGCACTGTGCTGCGATGTCCAGGATGGCGTCGCGCTTGAGGTCGTGGGAGGCGGATTTGGGACGGGCCATGGGTATTTCTCGGCTCAGACGGGCCAGACCACGCCGTTGTCGTTGAGGATGGCGTCCAGCGGCTCGTCGTGGGGCTCGGGCTCGAAATCGTCCACATAGCCCTGGGTGTAGCCCAGGCCCACAGTGAAGGGCTTGGGCTGCAGCGTGGCCAGGGTGCGGTCGTAAAAACCGCCGCCGTAGCCCAGCCGGTAACCGCCCGTGCCATAGCCCACGCAGGGCACAAACAGCAGCGTGGGCACGATGATTTCCGTGTCCTTGGGCTTGGGGATGCCGTAGGCATCTTCTTCCATAGGACAGCCCGGGTACCAGGCATGGAAAGTCAGCGTCTTGTGCAGCTTGTTGACCACCGGCAAACCGATGCGCCGGCGCAGCGGCTCGTCCAGCAGCTCACCGTCTTCCTTCCAGCGGTGCAAGGCAGGCAAGGGGTCGAATTCGCCCTTGATGGGCCAGTAGGCCCCGATCACAGTGTCGGGGCGCCCCACCAGCCAGATGCGCATGACGCGCTGCAATGCCTCGGCGCGCTGCAGGCGGTCCGGCAAGTTCAGTCTTTCTTCAATCAGGGTCTGACGCAGGGCTTTCTTGGCCTGTGCTTTGTCCATAATCGGGCATGCCTTCATTCAAGCGTTTGCCATCCATTCTGACACTGACAGGTGTCCTTTCCTCCTTTTTACTGAGCAGCGCCCTGGCCCAGACGCCCCAGCGCGGCGACGATGTCCTGCTCGACATGCATCAGGCCTGGCGCAAGATGGACCGCAGCCGCCTCTCCGCCCTCTTGCCGCAAGTCCAGGGCCACACGCTCGAACCCCTGGCGGCCTACTGGGAACTGCGCAGCCGGCTGGACACCGCCTCCGAGAACGACATCCAGGCCTTTCTGAGCCGCTACGCTGGCACTTACTACGAAGACCGCCTGCGCAACGACTGGCTCCAGCTGCTGGGCAAACGGCGCGACTGGAGCACGATCGCGGTGGAGTTTCCCAAGTACCGCATGCAGGACGACCGCGAGGTGCGCTGCTACGCGCTGGCCGCCGACGCAGTGCTCAGCCGCCGTGATGTGGCGCAGGAAGCGCTTCGCCTGTGGCATGCCCAGCGCGAGGCCGACGACGGCTGCACCTGGCTGGCCGAGCACCTGCACTCAGGCAAGAAGATCAACGGCCTGGACCTCTGGCGCAAGGCCCGACTGGCGATGGATGCCAACAGGCCGAAAGCCGCCAAGGATGCGGTGGACATCGAGGCGCCGCGTCTGTCCGAGCAGGTGGCGCTGATCTTCAACGACCCGGCCAAGTACCTGGACAAGCGCATCGTCGCCGTCACCCGCAACCGCAAGGAGCTGGCCGTGTTGGCCCTGATCCGCCTGGCCGCCAGCGACCCGGACGCAGCCGCCCAGCTGCTCGACAAACGTTGGGGGCTGATGCTCACCAGCGAAGAAAAAAACTGGACCTGGGGCGTGATCGGCAAGCAGGCGGCCTTCAAGCTGCAGGACAACGCCAGCGCGCATTTCGCCAAGGTGCACAAGGACAGCGACCTCAGCGACGAGCTGCTGATCTGGAAAATTCGCGCTGCCTTGCGTGCGGGCCAGTGGCGGCAGGTGCTGGGCGCCACCGAAGCCATGAGCCCGGACGCGCAGAAAGACCCCGCATGGGTCTACTGGCGTGCCCGCGCCTTGCTGGCCACCGCCAGCAGCGACACCCAACGCCTGCAGGCGCAGGACCTGCTGCGCAGCATCGCCAGCGTGCGCGGCTTTTACGAGCA
>JACCDH010060282.1_pt1 | contig 15500 bp, 26 predicted proteins | sample 7442481 | NCBI WGS metagenome assembly JACCDH01 (sample SAMN15323433, study PRJNA562643) | freshwater metagenome | isolation source: river surface water | place: USA:Blue River Watershed | collected 2017-08-15
ACTCGTCTCGTGGGCGCTGAGTTTGAAATAGGTAAATGAATATGGGTTGACCACAAAGCCGGCTATTTTGTTCTTTACCGAATCACAGCATGAAGGTTCGATTCCTTCCCTTACAGCAAAACCTCAAAATACTTTTGGTAATTTGGGGTTTTTTTATTAAATTACATTTATGAAAAAGATACCTTACGAAACAACTGACATTTTAATTTGTGATTGTCATTCAACGGAACATCAAATGGTTGTTCACTATTCGGAAGATGAATATCCGGATGGAACAAAACTGCCATTGGTTTATATTCATACTCATTTGAATAAAAGACCATTTTGGCAAAGACTAAAATATGGTATTAAATACATATTTGGTTATCAATGTATGTATGGTGCATTTGATGAATTTTTAATAAATCCAAATGATGCCGATAAGATAAAAGATATTGTAAAATATTTAAAGAAAGTAAAATGAAAATGAGAATAACGCACATAAGTGATACACATAATAAACACAAACAACTTAATGGTAAATTACCAGGAGGAGATTTGTTAATACATAGTGGAGATATTTCATCTATCGGTAGAAAACACGAAGTGGAAGATTTCGTTAAATGGTTTAGTGAACAACCATATAAATTCAAAGTATTTATTGCAGGTAACCACGACTTAAGTTTTGATAGTGAGGTTTTATTTAGAGATAAGTCAGTCCACTTTGATAAGAAACAATACTTTGAACCACCTGTTGAAGGAAAACCCGAATGGTTGATTGAGTTTTTATCTAAATTGGATAATGATACATTTTATTTAGAGAATAGTTTTGTTGAATTCGACAATATTAAAATATGGGGTAGTCCTATCAGTCCTAGTTTTGGATATGGTTGGGCATTCAATAAAGATAGAGGAAATGATATCAATGAAGTATGGAACAAAATACCAGACGATACGGATATTGTAATAACACATAGTCCTATTTACGGATATTGTGATAGAGCTGCAAATACAAATCAAAATGTAGGTTGTGAAGATTTGTATCATAGATTACATGAAGTAAAACCACACTTACATTTTGCAGGTCATATACATGAGGCATATGGATATGGAACAATACCTTATAAAGATGAGTGGGGTGATATTTATACTTTTAACGGATGTAGTTGTAATTTAAGATATGAAGTTTATAATGAACCAATTACCTTTGATTATGACTTTATTAGTAGACAAATTGAATTTATTTAATGGAAAGAGATACGATTATATTTTCAGGTGCATCCCATACTTTTGGTTTAGGGTTAGAATGGGAATTGGATCCAGAATTGAATAGTGAAGAATACTTAAGTAAAGGAGTAATATTACCTGCTCATTTGGATAAGATTGATTATTATCAACAATATTGGAGAAAATTTAGATGGCCAACATTGGTTTCCAATGCATTGGGATATAAACAATATAATGTTTTAGATAAAGAACATGATATCCAAATTGGTGGAAATGCTGTTGAAACTATTTGGATGATGGTTAGAGATGAAGAAAAAATAAAACATATATTGCAAAAAACAAAGTATGTTATATTAGAAATTGGCAGCATTCGATGGTATGATGAAAAATTGCATGGTAGTATAAATGGAAATAAATATCCTAATACAATTTTGGAAATGATTGAATTGATAAATAATCCAAAAAGTGATTCTATAATCGTTTCTAAAACATTAGAATGGTTAAATCAAGTTGATCCAGATGTATATATGAATGAACTTTATAATAAAATATTTTACTTACAAGAAAAATATAAAGAGATTACTTTTCTAATATTACCATGGCATTCTAATCCAAATGAAAATGATGGCTCTGTTTTGTTAGAAAAAAACATTATACCAATTGTTGAAAATGAAATTGTTTATGCAAATGTAGATAAATTTTTAATAAAAAATCAAATACAGGTTTGGAATAAAGCAAAAGCATTTGATGGTAATTATGAATACAACTATAAAGAAAATCATGCTTCGATAGAAGGTCATAGTAGAGTTGCTAACATAGTGGTTAATCATATTAAAAAATTAGAAAATGAAAAATAATAAAATTTGGTTGTACTTAGATGATGTCCGAATACCAACTGAGGGTGATTGGGAAGTGGTTAGAAACTATGAAGAATTTACTGCACATATAAAAATGAATGGATTAGAGAAGTATGAAGTAATCAGTTTAGACCATGATTTAGGTGAGGATGCAATGATTGAATATTATACAAATGTTAAACCAAATTATGAATTGAATTACGAAAGAATAACTGAAAAAACAGGAATGGATTGTGCAAGATTTTTGGTAGCAGAAAGCATGAATACAAAAATACCCTTACCACAAATATATGTTCACTCTGCAAATCCAATAGGTTCGGCAAACATCATAGGTTACATAAACAATTATTTCAGAAATAGTAAATTACCTGAGATATGTGTTAAAGCAAACATTGCACATACCTATACTGAAGAATTGTCTGCAGAAGAAAGACAGAGAAGATATAACATAATGAAAAACAAATAATATGAACAAAAAAGAAAATTTATTAGTGGCATTTATTTTAATTGCCGTATGTTTTAGATTGATACCACATCCACCAAATTTTACACCAGTAACATCATTGGCTTTGTTTTCTGGTTTAATGTTTCAAAAGAGATGGTTAAGTATATTAACACCTTTAGTTGCAATGTTCTTATCGGACATGGTTTTAGGATTTGGAATGATATCAATGTGGGTATATGCCGGATTTGTATTGGTTACAATGATGGGTTGGTTTTTAAATCAAATGAATGTTAAATCTATATTCTTATCATCATTGGTATTTTTCATAGTGTCAAATTTTGGAGTATGGTTTATGGACTACCCACATACGATTGAAGGATTGACTATGTGTTATACTTTAGCAATTCCTTTCTTTGGATATTCGATAGTAGGTGATTTGATGTGGGGTTATATTATAAAACATTCTCACAAATTATTAGAGAGTAAAATTTTAAAATTTGTATAGTATGGAATATGTTGCAATTGGTATGATTGGAACTGGATTGTGGTTAGCATATGAAATGTGGAAAGCACCACTTTTAGAAGAAAAATCAGATGGTTCATGGACTACAATACGAAAAGAGAAGAAAATAATGGACTTTTTTAAGAAAAAAACAAAAAGACAATAGTTATGAAAGTAGAATTCACAGAAAGTTTTTGGAAAAGTCTAAAAACAATGAGTAGACACCAAAAATGGTGGTATAAAACCTACGAATTGTTTAGATATAAGATACCATATTTCGTTGAGAATGTTTGGTATTTTAGAAAAGAATTATGGGAGCATCGTAGTTGGGACTATATGTATTCACTAATGATGTTAAGACGCTCTTTGACTAAACTTGCACACACATTGGAATTTCATGGGTGGGAAGTTGAGGAAAGTAGGATGGAAAAGGTGGATAATATCAAACGAGCAATTCAGTTGATTGATAATATAAGAGAAGATGGATATGTTGAAAGAGCTGAAAATGAATTAGGTAAGTTACATATTGATTGGGAATGGAGTGATGAGGAAGATACACCTGAACAAAAAGAACACAATAGAAAAGTATTTCAAAGGTCACATGATATAAGAGAGGCCGAATGGAAAGAATTGTGGAAAATTTTGAAAGGTAACAAAATGGATGGTGGAATGCGGGGATGGTGGGATTAGATGGATTATTAAACCTTTATTATATATTTTTTTATGTTTGCTATTGCTTTGTTTATTTTATGTGGAGTTTCTTTAATTACTTGGGTTCTTGTAAAAAGTAATGATTATTTAATGGATGATGAAATTGATGTTGATGAAAATGATTTTTTAACAGCAGCTGGTAGAGACGGTTGGGATGACAATGCAATTAATTCGGAAGGGGATTTTTAATATTTATTATTATGAAAGAATTTATACAAAAATATCAGAAAGCAATTGTTGGAACAGGTGCAGTATCAGTATTATTGATATGTTACCTACAACAAAAAGAACTAAGCAAACTTAGAAGTGAAAAGACAAATATATCTTACTCAAAAAGTGTAGATAGTTTAGGAGTTATAATTGATAGTTTGCAAACCGAAACATTTTTACTGCAAACACAAAATGGTAGATACGAATTAAGTTTGGAACATTTGTACGAAGTAAATCCAAAAGCTGGAAAAGAGTTTACTGAATTTATGGAAAACGAAACTGAATAAATTTTGAAAAGTGTTATAGTTTTTGGTGGTAGTTATAAACACCATATCCCATTTGTTTTGGGATTTTTTGGAAAAGAAAATTTAGAATATCAATCGGAATTCGATAGTAGGATATTCAATGAAAGTAATGTGCAAAAATATTATCACAAAAAATTAAATTGTGATGTATTAATTTACTCAAATATTTTTTATTTTTTACAAGAATCAAACAATGTATTCGATGAATATGATTGTAAGGTATTTTGTATGGATGCAATTGATGGAAAAGAATTTTTAATAGATGAAAAGATATCAAATATTCCAAATTCAAAGAAAATATTTATGTGGTATTTTGGTGAAGTTTTTAGTTATCATTTTTTAAAATCGTTTGAAAAAATGAAATATGATAAAATTTTATTGGGTGCACATAGACCTGAATTGGAATGTGATATGGACTATCTATTACCATTTAGATATTTTAGATATTACATAGGTTACTATTGGATTGAAGATTTGATGAATAATTTTAATTATCCAAAATACAATAGAAATCTCCCAAAACTATTTAGTTATAGTAGAGCATACAATTCTAGTAGTTGGAGAAATGAATACATATTAAAACTTGGAGATGATTTAACAACTAAAAATTCAGCAAATGATGCATACGATTTAACATATCCAAAATACAAACATTTTGAAACTATTTTTGACTATACAAATTGTAATATTAACTTGATATTTGAAACAATTTATTGTGGAAACAACCAAGAATGGTTTTTAACAGAAAAAACATATAAAGGATTGTTTTTTGGAAAACCTTTTTATTTACTTGGGCCTGTAAAAATGTTAACTTATTTAAAAAGTATGGGATTTCATTTATTAAATTTTGAATTTGGAGATAAATTTGAATCAACGATGGATTTAAATGAAAATTTTGATAACTTTAAAAATTGGATAAAAACTACATCAGAAGATACTATTGAAGAAATGTATAATATTTGGCTAGAAAAATCACAAAAAAATAGAGAAGTTTTATTTGGTCATTTAAACGATTATTCTCAAAGTGAAAAAATTATTAAAAACTTATTAAATTAAAAATATGGAATTAGAACAATTTAAGATTATAGTAGACCTATTAACCGAAATTAGGGATTTATTAAAAGAAGATAAACAACCACAAACGAAAATTACGGTAGTTGGTAACAAACCACAAAATAATACGAAAATTCCAAAAGGGGTGCAAACTAATGAAGATTTTACCCTATAATTGACCAAAAAGGGGTATTTTCCTAACTCGTTGATAATCAAAGACTTATGTATATAGGTCTTTTTTTATGCATAACCCGTTGATTTCCAACATATTATAAAAAAGTTTAATAAATATTTGGTAATTCGGGAAAAAAGTCGTATATTGTGGTATATTCACAAAATTAATTTACAAAAACACATAAAATTTCCGAGCTATGAGTTGGTATGACAATTTCAAAACAGGTACAAAAGATTACCTTGTAAAATCAAAAAGTAAGACATCATCATTTTGGTATGATGATTATGATACATCTTTTGATTATATGGAACAATTTGGTTCTTATCAAAAGAAAGATTTAGACGCTTACAAAAAGACACACAATCTTTATAAATTAGCTTCAGTTAGAAGAGCTATTTCAAACTTCGTTCAAATTGTAACTGGTAAATCTATACCTGTTTCTTTTGCTACTAAGAGTGAAAGTAAAACGGATGGTGAAAAAGTTATCCTTTCTGCAGATGTGGATGATAACTTTGATGTATCAGTTGGTTTGGCTTTACACGAAGGTTCACACATTGTATTATCCGATTTCAAAATGTTGGGTGTATTTGCTGATATTAGAAGAGTGTATTCATCTAGAATGAATAACTTAGAATATCAAAACAAAACTGCGATTGCAAATGGAGAAACACCACTTACATCCGACCAAATATATTATGAGATTAAATCTTTAGTTGATACATATGGTGGAAATTACAAACCACAATTATCGGAGATATTTTTATCAAATGGTAAGATTGGTAGTAAGGGGTTTGTAACCGAAGAAGTATTGGATATAGTACAAGGTTTGACCAATTGGGTAGAAGATAGAAGAATTGACAATTACATATTCAATTCAGCACCAGGTTATAGAGATTACTATATCAGTATGTATGAACACTATTTCAATGATAAGATAGTTACTAAAGGTATTAAGAGTGATGAATATACGGATGAGACTTGGGAAAGTTATATGTTCCGTATTATCAACCTTAACAACCCAGAAACTACATTAGGTAAGTTGAAAGGTTTGAGAAACATATATAGAATGTTAGACCTTAAAAATATCAGTAGATTGAAAACTACTACTGACGCACTTAATCTTGCAATTGATGTAGTTGCTGAAATCTTACGATATGTTCCTATGGAGCCATCACAATTCCAACCACAAAATGGAAATGGTAAAGGAGAGGGTGAAAGTGGTGATGGTGAAGTTGAGATTGATGATATTTCCGATATGGAATTAGGTGAGGATGGTGATGGTGAGCAAGGACAAAAAGTTAAGTTATCCGATACTGCTAAGAAACAATTGGATAAGAAAATCCAAAAACAAAAAGATTTCTTAAACGATAAAGTTAAGAAGAAACAACTTACTAAACAAGAATCGGATAAGTTAGATACTATCCAAGAATCAGGTACCGAATTGACACGTGTTGGTAGTGATTATACTAACCAAGATGGTACTAGAGTTGGTAAAGGTGTGGATTGTATCGTAGTGAAGAAACTTACTCCTGCTTTATTAGAGAGTGAAGACTTTCCATTTACACATAAAAAGTGGAATGCTGATGGTATCAATACTCCTTATACTGACGAAGTAAAACGTGGAACGATAATGGGTAATCTATTGGGTAAGAAACTACAAATCCGTAGTGAAAGTAGAGAAACAATATTCAGTAGATTGAAGAAAGGTAAGATTGATGGTAGAATGGTTGCGTCATTGGGATATGATAACGAAAATGTATTCTATTCTAAAGAAGTAGACCAATTCAAAAAAGCAAACTTACATATTTCAATTGACTATTCTGGATCAATGAGTGGTGATAAGTTGAGAAGATGTATCGTATCAACTGTCGCTATTGTGAAAGCATGTGAGATGGCTCGTAATATCAATGTACAAGTTTCAATCCGTTCTACCGAAAATGGTGGTAGGTCATTACCTTATGTTGCAGTTGTACATGATAGTCGTAGGGACTCATTCAAACAATTTGCTTACTATATGTCAGCATTGAGTTGTACGAATACAACACCAGAAGGTTTGTGTTTCGAAGCTATTATGAAAGAGCTTATTCCATCAACAAACGATACGGATAGTTACTTCTTAAACTTCTCTGACGGACAACCTACATATAGTATCAGTCACGGAAATGATGAGATACACTATTCTGGAAATAATGCCGCAGAACACACTAACAAACAAGTGAAGAAAATGATGGGTAATGGTATCAATATTCTTTCATACTTTATCACAGAGTGTTCACATGATAGATTTGAACATTCATCCGATTGGCAGGTATTCAAAAAGTGTTATGGAAATGACGCCAAATATGTCAATGTGGAAAATGTGTTTGAAGTTGCAAAGACTATGAACGAATTATTCCTTAAAAAATCATAGGCTCGGAAAGCCCCAAAGTGAAAATTGGGGCTCAAATCGAGCCCCTTTTCACAAATTACTAAAAAACATTAAAAATAGGGTAAAAAACACCCCAAAACCTAACTTATTGGAAATCAACGAGTTATGTATTGGGGTTTTTTTATCGATATAAACGACTATAAATCAATCAGTTATAAAAAGATTTGGCCATATCAGGAAAAAGTCGTATCTTTGATATAATCAAATCACCAAAAATACCAAATTTTATGAGAAAGACACAATTATCTAAAAAGACTACTAAAACAAATTCTATGAGAGTAAAAAGACTTGCCTCTGGCAAAACTAAACAAATCGACTATAATGTTGGTTTGACTAACGAATGTTACAAATCTATCCAAGTTGGTAGAACATTCGCATTAATGACAACAACTGGTGATGTTATTACCAAAGTGGATGGTATCTCAAAAGCTAAAATGAAAGAAGCTGCTGAGAATGGCAAAGCATTACGTGGTTATGTAGGTAAGACGGGTAAATTGACCTACAAAATGGTGGAAATGGATGACTTCAAAAAACTTGCAAATGTTATCGAAGAAAATACATGTGATAGTGTGCAAGAAGCTTTTGAAACACACGAACACTTAAAACAATTCATTCACGAGAAAGGAACTGAATTGAAACCCGAAGGATTATTTATTGAACCTTTGAAATGGAAATACTTACTTCGTTCAGCGGTTCGTGGTAGAAATATTATGATGACAGGCCCTACTGGTTGTGGTAAGACATTGGCATCTCAATCGTTAGTTCGTTCATTGAAACGACCTGACTTCTACTTTAACTTAGGTGCTACACAAGACCCGAGAGCAACCTTAATCGGTAATACACACTTTAACAAAGAAAACGGAACATTCTTTAGTGAGTCTGCATTCGTTAAAGCAATTACCACACCAAACGCTATTATCTTATTGGATGAGATTTCGAGAGCACATCCAGAAGCATGGAATATCTTAATGACTGTCTTAGACCAGGGTCAAAGATACTTACGATTAGACGAAGCGGAAGGTTCACCAATCGTAAATGTTGCAAGTGGAGTTACATTCATTGCAACTGCCAATATCGGTAATAGTTATACCTCTACCCGTATTATGGATAGAGCCTTAATGGATAGATTTGTCCAAATTGAAATGGACTTATTAGATAAGGATAGTGAATACCAATTATTAAAGTTCAAATTCCCTGAAGCTGATGATTATTCATTACAAGCTTTAGCTGAGATTGCTGACACTACTCGTCAGTTAATCAAAACGGATATGAGTAAGATTTCTACAATCGTATCTACCCGTGTGAATGTTGAAGCCGCTGGTTTGATTTATGACGGATTTACCTTAATGGAGGCCGCAGAAATCGCTATCTTACCTTATTTCAGTAATGACGGCGGATTGGATAGTGAGAGAGTGTTTATGACTCAATTACTACAAAAGTTCGTTAAGACTGATGATAACACTCAATTGTTCAACGAAGTGAAAGATGAACAAAATGATGACGAAACTATTGTTTGGTAGTCAGTAGTATTTAGGTGATTAGAATTGGGAAGTGACTTAGGTTGCTTCCCTTTTCTTATTATATACATTAACAATTAAAATTAAATTATATGCCAAATTGGTGTGAAAACAAATTAGATGTTTCTGGTAACGAAATTGATGTTCAGAAATTTAAAGAATTGACTTTAGTTAAAGATGATGTTGGAAATGGATTACATTTCACAATGGAAATATTACGACAAACTCCAACCGAATTATTAGAACAAACATCTCCTAATACATGGAGAGGTGAAGAAACTGATATTCAGGGTAAGTTGGAATTTGAAAAGAAAATAGAAGAACTTAAACAAAAATACGGATATACGGATTGGTACGATTGGAGAATAGATAAGTGGGGTACTAAATGGGATGCAGCTGAAAGTTATATATTAGATGATGAAGATGAGTTTTTCAGTATTGAATATAATACAGCATGGGGCCCAAATATTGAATGGGTTAGATATGTCGCAAAGCAATTTCCAGAATTAACATTCACATTATGGTTTGAAGAACCTGGTATGGGATTTTGTGGTGTATATGAAATAACGGATGAAGACGAAGATTTATGTGAGGGTGATTTGGAATGGATTGATGAAGATGGTAGAAAGGTAGAATATGATGGAGAGATTGAAAGATATCGATATTCAGATACAAAAGAAGTGATAGATGATGAAGATTTCTATCCAGAACAACATAATCCTTTCAAAGATTAAAACATTTAACTATGGAAAAATTTATAGATTGTTTATTAAACCTCTTTGACCCACCGAGTCCAATGGAGAAACGAATGGAAAGAAGATGGCAAATTAGATTAAAGAAAATTCAAAACGAAATGAAATGCAAAAATTAAAAAAGTATCAAAAACAAGTATTCACATTTATCACAATTTTATTATTGTTACAATTTGGAATATTTCCGTGTTTAACAATGGCTAACACATTTGCAAATATTGTAGGTGGTATTGGATTGTTAGTTTTAATTCTATGGTTGGGAATAGAATTATATGAATTAGTAAAACAACCCTCTAAAATTGAAGAAGCAGTTATAGAAGATTTGAAAACTAAAAAGAAAAAAAATAAAACTAAATAGTATGCAAGGTAAAGGAGTAAAAACTGATTGGCGTGAACTTGGACATTTTATAGTCTTTGGTATATGTGCAATATTTGTATTATCAATTATTGCTTATGCATGTAATGTGAAAGAACCAAAAAGAACGCCACCTAAATACAAACAAGGTGATGTAGTTTGGTTGAAACCAGATAGTACGAGAGCAGTAGTTGTTCAATGGTATAGTGGACAAGAACAATATGAAGTTCATTATTACGATAGACAACATGAAGCACGCACTATCTTTGTACCGGAATATGGAATTTATAGTATAGTAAACAATTAAAACAATATAACATGTCAAAATTTAGAAGATACGATTATCAATGGGATAACTATGGTAAGCGTAGAAGTGAAGAAGAATTAGATAGAATGGAAGAACAATTTAATCAAGAACAAAAATTAAAACAACAAAAAATGACAAAAACAATTACGGCTGGTGTATTAGGATTTATTGCATTAATTTTCTTATTTATGTCGTGTGAAAGAATTGATGCAGGACATGTAGGAGTGAAAGTAAATCAGTATGGTGATAACAAAGGTGTGGATAATGTAGTAGCAGTTACGGGTATGGTATTCTATAATCCGTTTACTACAAAAATCTATGAGTTCCCAACCTTTATTCAACACAAAGAATATGTAGGTGATAATTCATTTATTGTAAACTCAAAGGATGGTTCGGAATTTGCAGTTTCACCTATTATGAACTACTCCGTTCAAAGAGAAAAAGTTCCTGCAATCTTTAGTAAGTATCGTAGACCTTTGGAAGATATCGAAGAGGGTTTCTTAAAGACAGCAGTTTATGATGCATTTAGATTAGCAACTAACAAATATACGGCTGATGAATTGATTAGTAATCGTGCTGTATTCGAAGTTGAAGTTCGTAGATTATTGGATAACTCATTATTGAAAGAGGGATTTGTAATCAATCAGTTTACATCTAACTTAGTTTATCCAGAAACATTTAAGAAATCAATCGAAGCTAAGAACAATGCGGTTCAAGCTGCATTACGAGCAGAAAATGAAGTGAAAACGGCAGAAGCTCAAGCTAAGATTAAGATTGCAACCGCAGAGGGTAATGCACAAGCTTTATTAACATCTGCTAAGGCGGAAGCTGAAGCAAATAGAATGAAACAACAAACATTAACTCCATTACTTATTCAAATGGAATATGTTAATAAGTGGGATGGTAAGTTACCAGTTTATGGACAAATACCTACATTGTTTAAAAACATTCAATAAGATAGTTTGGAATATACGGGGGTTCAATTCCCCTGCTATCTTCAAAATAAAATAATATGTTAAAGATAAAAAACATCAATAGAATAATTGGATTGTATGCAAACGGTAAAAAGATTATTCATGCAGGTGATTATTCCGATACAATAAGACCAACTGGAAAAGAATATTTTGTGTTTAAAATTGAGGGTGATGGTGAAGATTATAATAAAGAACATGAAATAGTTTTATCAAAAATACCAGAAGTAAATGGAACATACAGAATGTTTAATATGGGGTTACAATTGGTAACTGAAATAAATGTAAGTATAGATGAAATCCGAATAGCATCGGAATTATGTCAATGTATTAGAAATATATTAGTGAAAACACAAACTTTTTATCAAGAAAATAAATAATATGAAACAATTTAAAGATTTACAATTTAAGAAACATCCACATTTAAACGGAGTAATTAGTCGTATCACATTTGATAATGGATATGGTGCATCGGTAGTTAAACACGAATTTTCATATGGTAGTGATAAGGGATTATATGAATTGGCGGTCTTAGACAAAAATGGTGATTTAACATATGACACACCCATTACAAATGATGTGATTGGTTATTTAAGAGAACAAGATGTAACGGATGTAATGGAAAAAATTCAAAAATTGTAATATGAAAAAACCGGTGAATTTTAGAAAAATAGATGATGTAAAATTTGCAACTAGAACAGGTGGTAAATATAAATTTTCAACGAATGGTATAGACCCTGAATTATGGGTATATACTATACCTGATAATAGTATATATGTAATGGCATTTGTTATGGATTGGGAAAATGAAACATATCAAATAAAGAGAGCAGAAAATGGTGATGGAAGAAATTGGATTGATACTATTCATAGTGGAAATTTTACAAGTCAAACTATGAAAACACTTAATTCATTTATTGATTGGGCACATAATAGAGTAATTCATTTTGAACACTATTACAATAATTTATAAGATATGGCACATTTAATACCAAATAATTCCACTCCATCTGTAACACAAATTAAACCCAAACCAATATTCGTAATGAGGTTTAGTAATTCAATGAGTGATGAAGATGCGAGACAAACTTGTGAAACGATATACAAATCCGATATGAATAATGAGTATCATATAATTGTAATTCGTAATGATAAGGATAGGGATGAATTTGAAATGTATAATGCAGATAAGATTGAAAGACAAGATTGGAACGGATTAGTTAATAAGATAATGAAATAAGTTATGAGAGGTAAAGTAATATTCATAGACATAGATGGCCCACTTGCATGGGGAAGTTGGGGAGATGGTAAAGTGAAAATAATGGAAGGAACAATGAATGAGTTTACAATACCATACGCATGGGATGTAGCTGATTGTGAAGCATTGAGTGAAATTATAAAACAAACTGATGCACAATTGGTAGTATCATCCGATTGGAGAAAACATTTTGGTTTTATTCAGTTGAGTATGATATTTGAACATTATGGTATTGGTAGGTGGAACTTATTAGATACTACAACACATTTTAATCCCCGTAAGAAAATGAGTTCTTCGTTAGAATGGGATAGGGCATGTGAGATTGAAATGTGGGTTAAGTCATTCAAACCTACCAATTGGATTTCTATTGATGATATGCAATTAAACTTTGGATATAAGTCATTGGGTATTCCACAATGGAGGCATGTACAAGTTGATGGTGATTTCGGATATGGTGGAAGATTGAGAGATAAAGTTGACGAATGTATAACAAAATTAAATAGGTAATGAAAAAGGTATTTGAAGGAATGACACCACCTCAAATTTGGGAATACATAAAAAATTTACCAATAGAGGAAAGAGAAAAATTATTATTTGAAGAAGATATGAAAAAAATGACAAAGAAAGGCCCACAATATTTAGTAGGTATTGAATTTAATATTCCATTATTTGCTGCAGATAAACAAATGTATCGTTGTATTGATGTTAGTGAAATAGCAACATCACCGGGAGGTAAAGATTACAATATTATGTTAAGTGAAATTAAAACATTGAATTATAATGTTCCCGAAAGAGTGGACATTAACTTATTTGTTCCGGTAGATGGTGGCGGTATGGTAAGAATGCATATGGTTGAAGTTCATCCTGAACGTGGTGATTTACCATTATCAAATACAATTACCCTTAAAGAAAATATAAATTCATTGGGTAAACTTAAACAAATATTTTATAACATGGGAAAAAAGATATAATATGACACAATATACACCACACAAAGTTAGAGAACTGAGAAGTGAAAGAAAGAATGTAAAGTCAAAGATAAAAGGAATGAGTGATACAACTTACCAATTACGATTGGGTGATTTAATTGGTGCAGGTCATCTATCTTTGAAAAACATTGTATCAAATAAATCAAATACACAAATTGACTCTTTTGGAAATGTAATAACAACAAAAACAATTGAGTTTAGAACAATAAAAGATGCAGGTAGTGATGGAGAACAACCACACTTTTCTGGATATCTATCTAGTGGTCATCCATCCGACCCACATTTTACATTGAAAGGTTGGCTTAATGAAGATGGGAAAATTAGAATTGAATTAGTAAAATAAGTTATTATGAAAGGATACTATACAATATACAATCATAGAACAAATTGTTGGTTGAATTGGAGTAATATGTGGATAGAGGATAATGATACCACAAAAAGTTATCAAAACATAAAATGTTATCAAACATTGAGTGAAGCTGAAAACGAATTAATAAACAATTACCATTACAAAAACAATCCAAACGATTTTTTTACAATAAGAAAAATATACTTTTAATATGAAATTAGATACAATATACAAAAAGACAAAGACAGGTGCAACACAAGAGTGGACAATAGAAGTAGTGAGTAACAAATACCGAACACATAGTGGACAAGTTGGTGGAGTAATTACCACAAATGAATGGACAATTTGTTATGGTAAGAATGTTGGTAGAGCAAACGCAACTACCGATAATGAACAGGCAATGTTGGAAGCAATTGCAAAGAGAACAAAGAAATTAGAGAGTGGTTACTTTGAGAACATCAAACACATAAACAAACAACAATACTTTGAACCAATGCTGGCGAGTAAATGGGAAGATAGTAAAGATAAAATTCAATATCCAATATTCTCACAACCTAAATTGGATGGTATTAGATGTATCGTAACTAAGGATGGTATGTTTAGTAGAAATGGTAAACCAATCATTTCAGCACCACATATTTACGAAGCATTGAAACCTATTTTTGACCAAAAACCAGATTACATATTTGATGGTGAATTATATGCTGACAAATATGCAAATGACTTTAATAAGATTGTATCGTTAGTGAAGAAAACAAAACCAACCGATGCGGACTTAAAAGAAAGTGCAAAGAGTATTGAATATCATATTTACGATTTCCCAAGTTGGAACAAAATATTCAGTAGTAGGATGAATGCATTAAGAGGTTTGAAAAACTTATTTGACTTACCTAAATGTATTGTTATTGTAGAAACAATTGAATTACAATGTGAGGCTGCAGTAATGACTGAATACGAAAAATTAGTTGATAAAGGATATGAAGGGCAAATATTAAGATTGGATCGTGAGTATGAAAACAAACGAAGTAAATTCTTATTGAAGCATAAATCGTTCATAGATGAGGAATACGAAATCTTAGATGTAGTTGAGGGTGAAGGTAACAAAACTGG
>JACCDH011466047.1_pt1 | contig 15499 bp, 16 predicted proteins | sample 7442481 | NCBI WGS metagenome assembly JACCDH01 (sample SAMN15323433, study PRJNA562643) | freshwater metagenome | isolation source: river surface water | place: USA:Blue River Watershed | collected 2017-08-15
CGTGCGGCTTCGCAAACTGGCCAGCTTTATGGTTCGGTTTCGGTTAAGGATATCGTTGACGGTCTGGCTGCCCAGGACGCCAAGGTTACCAAGTCGATGATCGTTCTCGAACGCCCAATCAAAACGCTTGGCGTATTTGACGTTAAGGTTGTTCTGCACCCCGAAGTTTCGGTTACGGTTCAGGTCAATGTGGCCCGTTCGGATGACGAAGCCGAGTTGCAGAAGGACGGCGTCAACGTTCTCGAACAGATGTTCGAAGCAGAACAGGCCGAGATCGCTGCTGAAGCCATTGAAGCACAGGTTGAAGCCGAAGCCGCTGCCGACGCTGCAGATGCAGCTGAAGCCGCTGCAAACGCAAAGCGCCGTGAAGAGCAAGCTGCTGCCAAGGCTGCTGCTGAAGCTGCCGGTGGTTTGTCAGCCGAGGCTGAAGAAGCGTAAGCTTTCGCACCTAAAGACAAAAGGCCGCCCCGTCGCAAGACCGGGCGGTTTTTTGTGCCATATCTTGCCCGCGCAACATAGTTCGTCATCCTGAAACAAGTTCAGGATGACATGGCTAATGTCGGTCCATTTAACTGCGTGGTAGCGGTGGAACGCCAGCACCGTTAAAGCCAGTCCATGACCGCACCCATCATCATTACCGCCGAAATGGGCAAAGCGGATCAGGCGTGGGCCAATGGCTTGCGGCGTGCGCATTATCCCGCCGACCGCAACATGGTCGATGCGCATATCACCTTGTTCCACCATTTGCCCCCGGGCCATATTGCCGAGGTCAAAGCCCGCTTGGCGGCTCTTGCGGCGGAATGTCCTGCGCCGAAGGCCCGTTTAAGCGACCTTATGAATTTGGGTGGCGGCGTGGCTTATCACGTTGAAAGCCCGGAACTCCTCTCGATTCGCGATGCACTGGCCGAAGGGTTTCGTGGCTTGCTCATTCCGCAGGACCAAGCACGTCCGCGGCTGCACATCACCGTTCAGAACAAGGTAGAGCCTGCAATTGCAAAAGCGCTCTACGCGAGGCTTTCCGGCAGTTTTCAGCCGCGGCCCTTGGCCATACACGGCCTTGCAGCTTATTATTATCGCGGCGGTCCATGGGAACAAATCGGCAGATGGGCATTTCGCGGCGAATAACGTTTCGCAGCCCTTGACCCATGCACCCCCCACGCTTATAGCGCCGCGTGCTTCCCCGCAAACGCCGGGATTCACGCTTGGATGGCGAAGTAGCTCAGCTGGTTAGAGCGGTGGAATCATAATCCATAGGTCGGGGGTTCAAGTCCCTCCTTCGCTACCATCCTCCCATAGACATAATAGGCACAGGAACAGTTTGGTTGCCGGGATTATGAACGGTTGCCTCACGTTCGTGCGGCGGCTAAGCTTGGGTTATGAAGGACTGCTCCCAATGCGTTGTGCGTAACCGTGCAATTTGCGCCGGCCTCGAACCCGATGAACTTGATGCGCTGGGTCAGCTTGGCCGAAAGCAGCGCGTGACAAAGGGTCAGACGGTTGTTTGGGAAGGTGATGATTCGGTTGTCGTCGCCAATGTCATCGAAGGCGTCCTTAAAGTTTCCATGAGCATTTCGGATGGGCGCGAACAGATTGTCGGCCTCGTCTTCGCGTCTGATTTTATCGGCCGCCCTTTTGGTCAGCAAAGTCCCTATAGCGTCACCGCGCTCACCGATGCGGAATTATGCATCTTTTCCCGCTCGACCTTTGATAGCTTCGCGCGGCAGCATCCGGAACTGGAGCATAAGTTGCTGCGGCGTACGTTGAACGAACTTGATCGCGCGCATGAATGGATGCTGCTGCTGGGGAAGAAGACCGCAACGGAACGGATTGCGACCTTGCTGCTGGAAATGTCCGCGCGTCTTGGTGAAACTGGTTGTTCCGCGGACAAAAGTGCACTGGATGCGTTTCAGCTGCCGCTTGATCGTCAACAAATCGGCGATGTCCTTGGGCTCACCATTGAAACGGTCAGCCGACAATTGTCACTCTTGAAAGCTGATGGTGTCATTAACCTGCCGGATCGCCGAACTGTGGCTATCCAGAATCGCGCACGGCTTCAGGATCTTTCCGCCGCGGCATAAGGCGGTTTTTCCATTCGTTGATCTGAATCAAGGAATGCCCTGCTGCGCTGCGGCATGGATGACCCTGAAGCTGCAATTTTGCGGCTCAGGGGAAGACAATGGTTTCGCTTTTATCACGTGTTGGCGTGTGGTTTTTCATCGCATTACTCGCATTTATGGCCATGGCGCTGGGGGCTGACCAAGCTTATTCGGTTCATATGGCCATCATTTGCGTTGCAGCACTGATTGCGATGGCCGCCTCCATGAACACATTTGATTTCGTGACGCAGCGGTTTCCGGCACTTGGAGGCCCCGCACTACAATCGCAATATGACGATGACCCCATCCGCTGGGGCGTTGTTGCGACGATGTTTTGGGGAATCGCCGGGTTTCTCGTTGGACTGATCATCGCGCTCCAGCTCGCGTTTCCCGCTCTGAACCTCAATCTTGAATATACCACATTCGGCCGCTTGCGGCCGTTGCACACCTCTGCAGTGATTTTTGCATTTGGAGGCAATGCGTTGATTGCGACGAGTTTCTACGTTGTGCAGCGCACGTGCCGGGCGAGACTTGCCTTCCCCAGTCTCGCCCGTTTTGTCTTCTGGGGCTATCAGCTCTTCATCGTGTTAGCCGCCACCGGCTATTTGATGGGCGTTACCGAAGCCAAGGAATATGCCGAACCAGAATGGTATGTTGATATCTGGCTGACAATTGTTTGGGTCAGCTATCTCGCGGTTTTCGTGGGTACAATCGTAAAGCGTAAAGAGCCGCACATTTACGTGGCGAACTGGTTTTATCTGAGCTTCATCATCACTGTGGCGATGCTGCACCTCGTGAATAATTTGTCGATGCCGGTCAGCCTCTTCGGCTCAAAAAGCTATAGTGCCTTTGCTGGTGTGCAGGATGCGCTGACGCAGTGGTGGTATGGGCACAACGCGGTTGGATTTTTCCTGACCGCTGGCTTTCTTGCCATGATGTATTATTTCGTGCCGAAGCAGGCCGAGCGTCCAGTGTTTTCCTATCGGCTATCAATTGTCCACTTCTGGGCGTTGATTTTCCTCTATATCTGGGCGGGTCCGCACCATCTGCACTACACAGCCTTGCCCGATTGGGCACAGACGCTTGGCATGGTGTTTTCAATCATCCTGTGGATGCCCAGTTGGGGCGGCATGATCAATGGCTTGATGACGCTGAACGGCGCGTGGGACAAAATCCGCACTGACCCTATCATCCGCATGATGGTTATGGCGCTCGCCTTTTACGGGATGAGCACATTCGAAGGGCCAATGTTGTCGATCAAGGCGGTCAACAGCCTGTCACACTACACTGACTGGACCATTGGCCATGTGCACAGCGGTGCGCTCGGCTGGAACGGCATGATTACCTTTGCCTCCCTCTATTACCTGTTCCCGCGTCTGTGGGGCCGTAGCCGCATGTATTCGTTGCGGATGATTAACTGGCACTTCTGGCTGTCGACACTTGGCATCGTTTTCTATGCCTCGGCAATGTGGGTCGCGGGCATCATGCAAGGGCTGATGTGGCGCGAATATGGCGCGGACGGTTATCTCGTTTACTCCTTTGCAGAGACGGTCGCCGCTATGTTCCCCATGTATCTCATCCGCGCTTTTGGCGGGCTGCTGTACCTCTCGGGCGCATTGGTGATGGTCTACAATGTCTGGATGACCGTGGCGGGACATCTGCGCGATGAAAAGCCGATGACGGAAACGCCGCACAATGCGGACGCTGACCGTCCCTATGTCGCTGTTCCCGCTGAATAAGGATTGCCAATCATGACAAGCACAACCGAACGCGCCTTCAGCCATAAGAAACTGGAACGCAATGTGACATTGCTTGGCCTGTGTGCCTTGGGCGCAGTGGCCATTGGCGGCATCGTCGAAATTGCGCCGTTGTTCTGGATCGATTCAACGGTGGAAAAGGTGGAAGGCATGCGGCCTTACACCCCACTGGAGCTGACCGGACGCAACATCTACATGCGCGAAGGCTGCTACGTCTGTCACAGCCAGATGATCCGCCCTTTCCGCGACGAGGTTGAACGTTATGGCCCGTATAGCCTCGCCGCCGAAAGCATGTACGACCACCCGTTCCAATGGGGCTCGAAACGCACTGGACCTGATCTGGCACGGGTTGGCGGTCGCTATTCGGACGAATGGCACCGCGCGCATCTGAAAAATCCGCGTAGCGTCGTCCCTGAATCGATTATGCCACCTTATGCTTTTCTGGCTGAAAGGCCTGTGAAGGTTGGTGACATGTCAGGGCATTTGACAGCGCTTTCACGTGTCGGCGTGCCCTATACGAAGGAAGCTATAGCTGCCGCGGACGCTGACTTAGTGGCGCAAGCTGATCCCAACGGCGATGCTGCGGCACTGAAGACGCGATATCCCAAGGCACAAGCGCGGGATTTCGACGGTAACCCTAGTCAGGTGACCGAATTGGATGCCGTCATCGCCTATTTGCAAATGCTGGGCACACTCGTTGATCATCAAAAGGCAAAAGCCTTTGAGCAGCCACGATGAACTACAATGATTTCCGGCATTTCGCCGACAGCTGGGGCCTGTTGATGATGGGGATGTTGTTCCTTGTCCTCATATTGTGGCCATTTCGCAAAGGGGCGTCGCAGCGCAACGAAGACGCAGCAAATATCATTTTCAGGGACGACGACCATGTCTGATAAGAAACGGATTGACCAACCAACGGGCACTGAAACAGTCGGTCACGAATGGGATGGTATTGAGGAACTCGACACACCTATGCCCCGCTGGTGGGTCATCTCGTTCTGGGCCTGCATTGTCTGGGGCATTGGTTACCTCATTTTGTATCCCGCTATCCCGATGGCCAATAGCGCAACGCGAGGCGTCCTGAACTGGACGAGCCGAGGCGAACTTGCTGCAGAGATGAAGGCGGAAACGCTGCGACGAGCGCCCATTACCAGCGCGTTGGCGTCGATCCCTGTCGAACAGCTTGCTGGCAACGAGCGGCTATATCAGGCGGCTGTTGAAGGTGGCCGTGCCGCGTTTAAAGTGCATTGCGTGCAATGCCACGGGTCGGGTGCTGCCGGATCAAAGGGATATCCCAATTTGAATGACGACGACTGGCTGTGGGGTGGTGACTTGAATGCCATTCACGTTACGCTCACGCACGGAATTCGTCAGCCTGACCACGACGGAACGCGTTTTTCGCAGATGCCCGCCTTCGCAGGAGTGTTGAGCGCCGGAGAAATCGATGCCGTTACATCTTATGTTCGGTCGTTGTCCGGTTTGGAAAAAGCAAGCGCGCACACTGCTGCCGGCGCGACGATTTTTGGCAACAATTGTGCGTCATGTCACGGCGCTGATGGCAAGGGCATGCGTGCGTTCGGTGCCCCCAATCTGACAGATGGTATCTGGCTATATGGCGGCGACAAAGCGTCGTTAACCACGACCGTAAATCAGGCCCGCTATGGCGTTATGCCACGCTGGAACAACCGGTTGGACCCCGTTACGATCAAGATGCTGGCGGCTTATGTCCATTCGCTTGGCGGCGGCGAAGAAGCGCCAGCCCCAGTTGCCATTTCTGGAGCCAGTCCGGCCAAGGCGGCCACCAATGTCGGGAATTGAACCACTAAAGGTCCGGCAGCCAGCGCTATACGAAGGGCGCAGGGGCGTTTATCCGAAGGCCGTTGATGGATTTTTCCGGCGGATGAAATGGGTCATCATGGCGGTGACGCTTGCCATTTATTACATCACGCCATGGATACGGTGGGATCGCGGGCAATATGCGCCAGATCAGGCGGTGCTGGTCGATCTTGCCAATCGCCGTTTTTACATGTTCCAGATCGAAATCTGGCCGCATGAATTTTATTATGTGGTTGGGCTTCTCATCATGGCAGGAATTGGCCTGTTCCTTGTCACCAGCGCCGTCGGCCGTGCTTGGTGCGGCTATGCCTGCCCGCAGACGGTGTGGACCGATCTGTTCCAGCATGTGGAACGGTTCATCGATGGCGACCGCAATGCCCAGATTCGTCTGGAAAAGGCATCATGGGGCATCGAGAAAATATCCAAACGCCTGACCAAATGGGCAGCATGGCTGTTCATTGCCTTTTGGACTGGCGGTGCGTGGATCATGTATTTTGCCGACGCCCCCACTTTGGTGCGTGAATTCTGGTCGGGCGAGGCGGCAACAGTCGCCTACGTTACTGTCGGCATCTTGACCGCAACGACATTTATCTTTGGCGGTTTCATGCGTGAGCAGGTTTGCATTTATATGTGCCCTTGGCCGCGCATCCAGACAGCTATGATGGACGAAAAATCCTTGCTCGTGACCTACAAGGATTGGCGCGGCGAACAACGTGGCAGCCTTAAGCAGGCGCAGGCAAATCCGCAGGCGTTCGGCGATTGCATTGACTGTAACCAATGCGTTGCCGTGTGTCCGACAGGCATCGACATTCGCGAAGGGCCGCAAATTGGCTGCATCACCTGTGCTTTGTGCATCGACGCTTGCGACAAGGTCATGGCACAAATCGGCAAGCCGCGTGGTCTGATCGATTATTGCACGCTGGATGATGCCGTGGCGGAGAAATCGGGCGCGCAAGCGAACCCGCCTTTGAAAACACTCTTTCGCCCCCGCACGATTGCCTATTTTGGAATTTGGGCATCCATTGGTTTGGCGATGCTTTTCACGCTCGACCAACGGACGCGACTCGATCTATCTGTTCAACCCGATCGCAACCCAGTTTATGTTCGGCTTTCCGATGGTGCGATCCGAAACAATTTTACGCTGAAAATCCGCAATATGGAAACCCGGCCGCGCATAGTGGACGTATCTATCGACGGCCTTAGTGGCGCAGTCATGTGGACGGCAGATGGCAAGCGCGAATTCGCCAGGCAGAGCGTGAATTTCGCGGTTGCACCAGATGCGGTGCACAAGGTCCGGCTGTTTATCGCAGCCCCGCCCGAAGGCGAAGAGCGCACAGAGTTTCGCATTACCACACGCGCACGTTCCGGTGACGAACGCGGTGACAGCGATACCGTCATCTTCGAACGTCCGGAGACAGAAGAATGAAAATTTTGACCGACGGCAAATTCACTGGCTGGCACATAACGGCGATATTGCTCGCCTTTTTTGGCATCGTCATGGCCGTCAACTTTTACATGGCGCGCATGGCGGTGGGCACTTTTGGCGGCACAGTGGTCGACAACAGCTATGTTGCCAGTCAGGAATATAACAGCTGGTTGGGTGCGGCGGCGCGTCAGGACAAGCTTGGCTGGAATGTGAAAGTGTCACTGGACACCAGCCGACATGTGCAGGTGGATGCGCGCGCTGATGGCGTCGTTATCACGCAGATGACTGCTATCGGCGATGCCTTGCACCCCCTTGGACGGGCTGATGATATTGCATTGTCGTTCGCGCCTACCCATGACGGAGGCTTGATGTCGACCACGGCGTTGCCGGCAGGTCGCTGGAACCTGCGGCTCTCGCTTCGTCGTGGCGCTGATATCTTCAAATTGGCAGAGCAGGTGCAATGAACGCGGCCAGCATATTGAAGCCGTCTGCGGTATTGATGCAGTCGGACTTTTCGGTGCCCGCTATGCGTTGCGCAGGCTGCATATCGAAACTTGAGCGCGGCCTGTCACAACAACCTGGAATTGCCAATGCCCGCGTGAACTTTACCGCGAAGCGGGTGTCCATTTCGCACCTCCCCGAATTGACCATGCCGCAGCTGGTCGCAGCAATCGCCGATAGCGGGTTCGAGGCGCAAGCCATTACCGACCAGCAAGGCGATCCGGCTGTCGCCGAAGCACATCAGTTGTTGAAAGCCATGGCGGTGGCCGGATTTGCCATGATGAACATCATGCTGCTGTCGGTGTCGGTGTGGTCAGGGGCAACCGGTGTGACGCGCGACCTGTTCCATTGGTTGTCGGCCATGATCGCGTTGCCAACCGTCATTTACGCGGGTCAGCCATTTTTCCGTTCGGCATGGAGCGCGCTGCGCAAGCGTCGCACCAACATGGATGTGCCAATCTCCATTGGTGTTTCGATTACCACAATGTTGAGCCTGTATGAGACATTCAACCATGGCCAGCACGCCTATTTTGACGGCGTGGTCATGCTGCTGTTCTTTCTGCTGACAGGACGCTGGTTGGACGCCGTCATGCGCGACAGGGCCCGCGACGGGGTCAGCGCACTGCTGAAGCAAACTGCGGCAGGTGCGATGGTTTTGCGGGCGGATGGCAAGACCGAATGGGTTGATGGCAGCGCCCTCGGTCCCGGTATGGAGATGATCATAGCGGCAGGGGAACGATTAGCTGCCGACGGCGTCGTCACAAAAGGAAAAAGCAGTTTTGATCTTTCGCTGCTGACTGGCGAGTCTGCTGCGCAGTCAGTCAATATGGGCGATGTGGTTCATGCCGGTACGATGAACATCGACGCGCCAGTAACGGTGCGCGTGACGGCATCGGGTCCCGACACTGCGATTGCCGATATTGCGCGATTGATGGAACAAGCCGGTCAAAGCAAATCGGTCTATGTGCGGATCGCCGACCGCGCTGCGCGCTTTTATGCGCCAGCCGTGCACACGCTCGCGCTGGCAAGCTTTGCGGGCTGGATGATCGCTGGTGCTGGCTGGCACGAAAGCCTTTTGATCGCAGTTGCAGTCCTCATCATAACATGCCCCTGCGCGTTAGGCCTTGCCGTGCCAGCGGCCCAAATCGTCGTTGCTGGTGCGTTGATGCGTGCAGGCATTTTGGTGAAGGATGGAAGTGCACTTGAGCGGCTGGCTGATGTCGATCTTGCGATGTTCGATAAAACGGGCACCCTGACACGCGGACGGCCTGAACCTGTAAATCTTGATCAAGCCGATGCAACGCAGAAATCGGTATTGCTCGCCCTTGCGCGTGCCAGCCGCCATCCCTTGTCAGAAGCCATCCGCCGCGCTTTGGAGGCGGAGTGCGTCGTTGCTGCGGATGTTGACACCGTGCGGGAAGTCGCAGGTTCCGGAATATATGGCAGTTTCAACGGGATCAATGTTTCGCTTGGTCGGCCCGAGGTCGAAATTTCGCATGAGGGCATGGCATCGCAATTGCAGATTGGCGTCGCGCCACCTTTCGCGGTGCATTTTGCAGATATGATGCGGCCCCATGCCGAAGAAACAGTGGCAGGGCTCAAGGAAATGGGCATCACCTCAGCTATCTTGTCGGGAGACCGCGCAGTTTCGGTTGCGCCTGTCGCACGAACGCTTGGTTTAACCGCGCAGACCTCCATGTTGCCCCAGGACAAATTGGACGCCATCGCGCGCCAGAAAACGGCAGGTTACAAAGTGCTGATGGTTGGCGACGGACTGAACGACGGCCCTGCTTTGGCCGCCGGTTACGCTTCGATGGCACCAGCATCGGCCAGTGACGCAGGACAGCAGGCCGCAGACGTTGTCTTCATGGGAGATTCGCTTGCACCCGTTGCCATCGCAATTCGTGCAGCCCAACGCACGCAGCGGATCGTCCGCCAGAATTTCGTTATGGCCATTGGCTATAACGCCATCGCCGTGCCGTTGGCGATCGGTGGATATGTTACGCCATTGATTGCGGCTGCTGCGATGTCGGGTTCATCGCTGATTGTCGTGGCCAATGCGCTGCGGTTGAGGAGCGCCGCGCGATGACTGGTCTTGTCCTGCTCATCCCGGTTGCTTTGGGCTTGGGCTTGCTTGGCCTTGCTGGATTTTTCTGGTCCGTGAAAAGCGGACAGTTTGACGATGCCGACGGCGCCGCGCTCCGCATACTCATTGACGATCAGGATCAGCCATGAGACGCGTCGCTACCTTAGTGGCTGTGCTGGCGCTAATTTTGCCACCAATGCCGGTTGCTGGGCGCGCTATCATCGTCGATATTTGCGGAAAACCTGGCGAGCGCATGGTTTTGCCGGTTAAGCCCCGTTTGCCACAAGAGGGCGACGGTCATGGCTGTTGCAAGAAAGGGTGCCATGCGGGCAATGAGCGCAAGAAGCGCACCTCCGGTGACGTTGACGACGGGATTGACGAGGACGGCTGCTGCTAACAAAAAAGCGGCGCTCTTCGTTTGAAAAGCGCCGCTGGGGTTTCGATCTGCTGGCTGTTAGAAGCGGAAGCCCATCCCAACACCGAAAACAATCGGATCAAGGCTGATCTTCACGCGCTGCGTGCCAATCGCGGTCGTTGCCAATCGTGCCGTTGTGTCGATGTCGATATATTTCACATCGAAATTGAGGAAGATTTTTTCATTCAGGTCAATGTCGATACCTGCTTGGGCGGCCCAGCCAAAACTGTCCTTCAAATCGACGTCGGTTTGACCCACTGCAGTTTCGAGCCCAGCCGAAGGCTTTTCCGAGTAGAACATTGTATAATTGACGCCCGCGCCGACATAGGGCCGCGCTTTTGCATCTGGCGCGAAATGATACTGAACGGTCAAAGTTGGCGGCAATACCCAGGTCGATGCCAGCTTCCCGATACCGCCCGTTGTTCCGCTCGTGCCGCTGGCATTGTGCTTGGTGGTCGCTGCAATCAACTCAAGCCCGACATGGTCGCTGACCATATGGGTGATGTCAAATTCTGGCATGATGCTGTTGTTGACGCTCACTTCTTCAGTCGGGAAGGCTGGCAATATACCACCGGAGCTTTCGGTTGGTGCTACCATGATTGCGCGGACCCGGACGAAAGTGTCTCCTGCTTTTGCATAAGCGGGTGAAGCCAATGCGCTGACGGCGATGGTGGGCAAAACGGCGTATTTCCAAAAGAGCATGTCATTTCCTTTCTGGTGGATGATGCTGAAATCGCAGTGCGCCTCATGCGGCATGATCGCATTGATCTGGGCCAATAAAGTGGTTGATCGAGATCAAAGACAGGCCGCCGCTGTCCTGTTCAATTCATGAGCATGTGGACTTTCTATCCTGAACTGCTGGCGGCAAATGTCCCTAGATATACTAGTTATCCGACGGCCGTGGAGTTTAGTGAAACCGTTGGCGCGTCCGCATTTTCGCAGGCGCTGGACGATGTGCCCGCCGATGCACCGATATCGCTTTATTTGCACATCCCATATTGCCGGGAGATATGCTGGTATTGCGGTTGCAACACTGGCGCAGCGTCCAAGGAAAAACGGCTAATTAGCTATCTCGCTGCGCTTGAGGCGGAGATAACACAGGTCGCAGCGCGGCTGAAACGACGCGGCAGGGTCAAGCATATTGCATTTGGCGGAGGTAGCCCCAATGCTATTGCTCCGGTCGAATTTGTCCGCCTTATGGATCGTGTGCGGACGATGTTCACATGCGACGATCCGCAAATCTCGGTGGAACTCGATCCCCGGATATTTAACGTCGAATGGGCAGCTACGCTGGCGCGCTGTGGTGTATCGCGCGTCAGCCTAGGCGTGCAAAGCTTCTCTGAAAAAATCCAGCGCGCGATTGGCCGGACACAACCGTTGCAGTTGATTGAAAACTGCGTGGCATTGCTGCGCGAAGTCGGGGTCAAAGGGATCAACTTTGACCTGATGTATGGCTTGCCAGGACAATCGCAGTTAGATTTGCTCGAGACGCTGGAGATCACTGCGCGCCTGTCACCCGACCGAATTGCACTTTTTGGTTACGCGCACATGCCGCAATTATTTCCCAGACAACGGCGCATTGATGATTCCGCATTGCCCAACTCCGCCGAGCGCTTTGCGATGGCAGAATTGGGGTACGAATATTTCACAAAGGCTGGCTATACGGCCATCGGGTTCGACCATTTTGCCAGACCAGATGACAGCCTTGCGAGAGCCTCCGAAGCAGGCGCGCTGCGCCGGAACTTCCAAGGGTTTACTGACGACAATAGCGATATCATGATTGGTATGGGCGCAAGCGCGATCAGCAATTTTCCAAAATACATTATCCAAAACGAGAAAAACGTAGGCGAATATCGCGCGCGTACGTCGACGCATGACATAACTGCAGTTCGCGGCGTCGCGCGCGATGATGATACCCAATTGCGTGGCAAACTTATCGAACAACTGCTCTGCACCGGCAATTCTGGGCCAATTCCTGCTAGGATAGTATCGGATGTGGCGCAAAAAATGCGTGCATTCGCTGACCAGGGCCTTGCCCGGCTGGAACAAAATTGCCTCATCATTGAGCCCGATGGCATTCCATATTCGCGGGCGATTGCATCGCTGCTGGACGCTTACCGCAAACCGGTATCACGCCAATTCAGTCCTGCGGTTTAAGGACCGGTGCATATAGCCAATTGCGTGCGGATTGTTGTTTCTACGTCTTGTTAGGCGGCTTTGGTATGCCTTTTCCCCCGGTGATATGCCGCCGTGGGCGCCGCGCTTGGTCAGGCGTGTGATGCGCTCCCACCAAGTCTATCGGGCTCCCTTTTTTGCATTGCGCATGGACGCTATCTTTTGCGCGGGAGCATATGGTGCACGCGCCCGTGCCGCCAATTTCCTTGGCCAAGGGCCAGCGCAGGAAATATTGGTTTTAGTCCTTGGCGTTATCGGCAGGGCCGCCCACAAGCACAAAATGCCGGTCGCAATAGCCGCAATCGACATAGCCCTTTTCATCAATCTGAAGCCAGACGCGGGGATGGCCCAATGCGGCAGGGATATCACCGCTGCCGTCGCAAGCAACGCGCGGTTCACGGACTCGGATCGTTTCAGGTTCGTTGTTCATGCGCGGCGCGTAGCAAAACCGCTGCGGGGCTGCAACGGGTCAGAAATATTTGAGCGTGATCGACCAGTTTCCCGAATACACGCCGGGTGCTTGGTTCGCGGCAACGTCAAGCGTGGCACTGCACCAATAGCCGCATCAATGCATCGCGTGTATTTCATGGCATGCCCGCAATCTGTCATTTCCCGTGATTGCTTAGATGGGCGGCGTTCGCTATCGCATGCCCATGTCTGAACAAGCTATCTCGATAAAAAATCTCTCCAAAAAATATGCCGGCGGCAAACAGGCGCTGAACGATGTCAGCTTTGACGTCGCTCAGGGATCTATTTTCGGGCTTCTGGGGCCGAATGGGGCGGGCAAATCCACGCTGATCAACATCTTGGCCGGGTTGGTGATGAAAAGCTCCGGCACGGCATCGATTTGGGGTTTTGATATCGACGCCAACCCGCGCAATGCCAAGGCATCGATCGGTATTGTCCCGCAAGAAATCATGTTCGATCCCTTCTTCACACCGAAAGAAGCGCTTGAGTTGCAGGCGGGTCTATATGGCGTGCCCAAGTCCAAGCGGCGGACGATGGAACTGCTGAAAGCTGTCCGGTTAGAGGACAAGGCGGACGCCTATGCCCGGACATTGTCGGGCGGCATGAAAAGACGCTTGCTGGTGGCCAAAGCCATGGTTCACGCGCCGCCGGTTATCGTTCTTGATGAGCCCACGGCTGGTGTCGATATCGAGCTGCGTCAGCAATTGTGGGATTATGTGCTTGAACTGAACAAGCAGGGCGTGACCGTGGTGTTGACCACCCACTATCTCGAAGAAGCCGAACAATTATGTGATCGCATCGCCATCATCAACCATGGGCAGCTTATCGCGAATAAGCCAACGCGCGAGCTGGTCGGCATGGCCCGGGAAAAGGCCGTTGTTCTGACGCTGGATCGCGACGTTACCGTTGCGCCAACGCACGAGGCATTTGAAAAATCCGAATTGGTGAATGAACGCACGATCGAGATTACGTATAACAAAGACCGGATGAACGCGGGCGAAGTTTTGACGACCATTCAGGGGCTCGGCCTTGGGATATTGGACGTGACAACCAAGGAAGCCGACCTTGAAGACGTTTTCCTGCGTCTCACAAGCAGTGCATAAATGGACGTCGATGTCCTCATCATCGGATCGGGTGCGGCGGGATTAACCGCGGCGCTGCAGCTCGCAACAAGCCGAAAAGTCGCCGTATTGGCGAAGGGCGCGATATCCGATGGCGCGACAGCCTGGGCGCAGGGGGGCATCGCTGCAGTACTTGAACCCGGCGACAATTTCGCAAACCATATCGAAGATACCATGGTCGCAGGCGCCGGGCTGAATAACCGCGCGACCGTCGAATTCGTTGTCGAAAATGCGCCGGTCGCCATCGAGCGGCTGGCAAAGCTGGGCGTGCCGTTTAATCTTGAGGGCAATGACTGGCATTTGACGCGTGAGGGCGGCCATAGCCACCGGCGCATTGTCCATGTTGATGACGCCACGGGATGGGCGGTGCAGCAGGCGTTGGAAGCCGCAGCGAGAGCGCATCCCAATATCGTGCTGGTGCCCGATATGGTCGCCGTTGATTTGATCTCAGGTCGCCATCAGGAACGGTTTTCGACGTCAGGACGCGTCCATGGCGTCTATGCGCTCAACCGCAAGACAGGGCAGGTGGAAGCGTTCACCGCGCGGGCCACGATCTTGGCCAGCGGCGGTGCTGGACGCACCTATCTTTACTCCACCGCGCCACGCGGGGCGACGGGCGATGGCATTGCCATGGCGTGGCGCGCTGGCTGCCGCGTATCAAATATGGAATTCATGCAATTCCACCCGACCTGCTTGTACAATCTTGAGGTCAAAAACTTCCTGATTACCGAGGCGGTGCGCGGCGAAGGCGGCATCCTAAAAAACCCCAAAACCGGGCATCGGTACATGCCCGATTATGACGAACGCGCAGAGCTTGCACCGCGCGATATCGTCGCCCGCGCCAATGATGCGGAGATTAAGCGTGACGGGCTCGACTATGTCCATTTGGATATCAGCCACAAGCCAGCGGATTTTGTTAAGGGGCATTTCCCGAACATTTATGAAAAGCTGATGGGGCTTGGTATCGACATCACGCGCGAGCCCATTCCCGTGGTTCCGGCGCAGCATTATACCTGCGGCGGTGTTCTGGTTGACCTCGATGGCCGAACCGATGCGCCGGGGCTTTATGCGGCTGGCGAAGTGACGCAAAGCGGACTGCATGGCGCCAACCGCCTTGCGTCGAATTCATTGCTGGAATGTTTCGTCTTTGGTGACGCTTGTGCGCGCCATATTGATGCCAACTGGGACAGCTTGCCGCCACCGCCGCCCATCCGGGCGTGGGATGAAAGCCGCGTGACGGACAGCGACGAAGAAGTCGTCATTGCGCAATGCTGGCGCGAAATCCGGCAGTTCATGTGGAACTTTGTCGGCATCGTCCGCACGACCAAGCGGCTGGAGCGTGCACAGCATCGTATCGATCTGCTGCGCAGCGAAGTTGCGGATTATTACAGCCATTTCCGCGTAACGCCTGACCTGATTGAACTGCGCAACTTGGTTGAGGTCGCGGCGCTTATCATCCAGTCCGCTTTGTCACGGCATGAAAGCCGGGGCCTGCATTTCACGCTCGATTATCCCGAAACGCTAAAGGAGGCGGTTGATACCGTGTTGGTCCCATGAAAAAACTACTCCCGCTTTTTGCCTTGGTTGCGCTCTCGCCGGCATATGCCGCCACCCCCGA
>JACCDH010686535.1_pt1 | contig 15498 bp, 7 predicted proteins | sample 7442481 | NCBI WGS metagenome assembly JACCDH01 (sample SAMN15323433, study PRJNA562643) | freshwater metagenome | isolation source: river surface water | place: USA:Blue River Watershed | collected 2017-08-15
GCGGAAGTGGAAGCAGTCGCGGAAAACGCGGAAGTGGAAGCAGTCGCGGAAAACGCGGAAGTGGAAGCAGTCGCGGAAAACGCGGAAGTGGAAGCAGTCGCGGAAAACGTGGAAGTGGAAGCAGTCGCTGACAATGCGGAAGTAGAAGCAGTCGCAGCAGACGCAGAAGTGGATGCAGTCGCAGCAGACGCAGAAGTGGAAGCAGTCGCAGCAGACGCAGAAGTGGAAGCAGTTGCTGACAATGCAGAAGTGGAAGCAGTCGCGGAAAACGCGGAAGTGGAAGCAGTCGCAGCAGAGGCGGAAGTGGAAGCAGTCGCAGCAGACGCAGAAGTGGAAGCAGTCGCAGCAGACGCGGAAGTAGAAGCAGTCGCAGCAGACGCAGAAGTGGAAGCAGTCGCAGCAGAGGCGGAAGTGGAAGCAGTTGCTGACAATGCAGAAGTGGAAGCAGTCGCTGATAATGCTCAAGTAGAAGCAGTCATAGCAGTCGCGGAAGCAGTCGCAGCAGACGCTGTGGAAGTGGTTTGCGAATCAGCGGAGGAGATAACGCGGCTGAATAGACGTGTTGACACGTCCACCATGTCGGAGGAGGATTTGAAAATGTATCGCGCTGCGCAAGCGATGTCGATATCGTTTGCACGTCGCAAATGAGTGTCTGGATATCTTACGTTGCTAAACACTGCGCTTGAGTGATTGATTGTTGACGAGTTGTTGTGGTACGATTTGTATACCACAAAAACATGTGCATAGGCAGGCAATGTGGGTAGCTCAGTTGGTAGAGCATCCGTCAGCTCCGACCTCGGTTGGTCGGTGGTTCAGATCCGCCTTAACGTGCACGTTTCACGTCGTTTTGTTCACGTTTTTTTGTACCCTTTAGACTGGTTGTGATGTACTGGACAGGACGATGTCCATTGGGTGCAATTGGGTTTGTGTTCCGTAGCGATTGGATACGACGAAAGTTGCAAAACTGGCGGCGACGTCAATGTCTGAATCGGTCAACAATTTAGGAACGTAGGTGAGTGTGTACTGATTGCCAACGTTGGCGATGGTGCCGGAATGTACGACGGTCAGTCCGTCGACAATTTGGGTGTCGGATGGTAATACGTTAACCAGTGGACGTGTTGGGCTGTTGACTGGATCTGCACTGCCAACCAAAAGAGGAAGTGGATACAACAATTCTTCTGCCGAGAATGGAGTGTATGGTTGACTGTCGGATGGTTGCAGCACGTTGGACACGTATGTGATGGAAACAACACCCGATTGGTCGATGTTCATGCTGGTGATGATTGGAACAGATCCAGTGGCGTCTTGGTTGGAAGTGGCAGAATTGCCGACGATGGAGTGTCCGTCGTAGGATGTGTTCAACCAAGCAACTGCGTAGTAGGTGTGATCAACCTGAACGCCATCAGCCGCGGCGAATGTGACCAAGTAACTGCCTTGCGTGGCGGAGTAAACGACGGTTTTGGTCGCAATTGGAGAGGCGATGTTGGCTACGTCGAACAGTTGGACAGTGAAATTGACCCCAGTGCCACCATTGAGTTCAACAGGATTGCTAAATGTGGCATTCACAACGAGACTGTGTGCCAAGATGGACAAAGAAGTTGGTGCGGAAGCAGGATAGTAAATATCGCCAGTGTTGTTGCTGTTGGTTCCGGTGGATTCGTTGCCATCGTTGTCGGCGGAGATGATTTTGTACACGTACGATTGTCCCATTGGTTGTTGAGAGATGTCGTCGGTGTAGGAAAAGTCTGGCGAAGCAGTGTTTGGCACGGAGGCAATCCATTCAAATGCACCACCGTCAATTTGGCGTTGCACCAAATATTGCGTAACGATGTAGTCATTTTCAGGCTTGCTCCAGGCAACGTTGATCAACTGTGGGTAATTGTCAACGACAGGTGTCGCCACCACGGAAGCAACGTCCGGAACTCCTGGCACGTCAAATTCAGTTGAGGAGGAAAGTGGTTCGTACGATTCGGGAGCTTCAGCCAACAAATATGGAATGGAGATGACGGTGGCGATGTAGGTTCTTCCAGGATAGAGGAACCCAGCACCATTAAGGCTGGTGGAGGTAAAGGATCCACCCAGTTGAAATGTTCTGATGACGGAGCCTTGGTTGGAAATTTCGATGGAGTAGTACTGTGGAGGTACCGTTCCGTAATTTGACGCGCGATTCCAATTGAGCACCAAGGTGTTGGTTTCTCCAGTGTAGGAGTTAGTCAACGCAACCACTGCACCAGGTGGAGCAATGTATATGGACACTTGAGCACTTGGCTGACTTTCGATGCCGTCCGTTGCGACAGCAATGACGCGATAGGAATATGTGCGGTCCACTGCGAGGTTGGACATGGTCACGTCTCTGGAATTTGGTGAAAGTGGTGCGGACAAAACAGTGTTTCCACTGTTATCAGTGTACTCGAGCAGGAATGCCTCCAGAGGGACGGAATTGGTTGGGTACTCCCACGCCACTCTCACCGATGGAGCGGCTGCAGTTGCGGCAAGTTGCGTGACAGTGACATTGATGGGTGAGACGACGGATGTCGACACCTCGTTGGTTTGGACGATGTCACTGAAGAAGCGATCACCATCTTCATTTTCGGCAAACAGACGAACTTTCGCAATCAAGGTTTGGTTGGCACTGACGTCAATGTAGGCAATTTGGGATATGGTTGAGATCATTGTTCGTTGAATTTCTGTTGTCCTGACGTAATCATCTAAACCTTCCACAACAATTTCTGCCCCGAACATGTATTTGGCACTTGTGGAAACGGTTGATAATGGGTAGTTCACGGTGACTGCCATTCGTGCGTAAACGCCAGTTGGTGTTACAATGGCAGCTGATGCGCTTCTTGCAGCAACCACGGATGGCATGGTTAGTGATGGAGCAAGTGTAGTGGTACTGGATCCTGCTTGACTGTTTGCGCAAACACCGTATATGTAACTTGATCCATAGTCGACGACGTTGTCCGAGTAAGTGAGAACATTTCCACTCACCTCCACGAGAAACTCACCATCTCTGAAAATGCTGTAACTTTCGATGGTGGTGAATTCATCGAGAACTGGTGGCGCCCAAGACACTGTTGCACCAATTTTGAACAATGGTGCGGAGGTTGGGGCAATCGTGTAATTTGTAACTTGAGAGGCAACATTGATTGGCGGCAAGGGTGTTTGAGTGTCGCTGTAGGATGCGGTGGAACTCATTGGACCAATGTAGGCTTGTCCATTGAAATAGTACTGATATTGGACAGCGATGTATCCTGTTTCCGCGGGGACCAAAATGACAGGAAAAATGATGTACGTGACTTCGTCGATGATCAATTGTTCGGAATCTTCGACGGGGGTGAAGTGGGATTCGACTTGCGTTTGTCCACTTGGGTCAACGTACTCGGTGTAATAGACGATGCCTGCATTTGCTCCAGTCCAATTGTTGGTGTTGGCGGGAGCTACCATGGCGACATATCCGCTGTCGGAGTCGACGCGGATGCATGCTTCGCGAAGATCAGGTTCTTCAGGTGCAGTCATGGTGGACAATTCCTGAGAAATGGCAGTGACGGTTCCGTCGGTGTATGCAATTTTCAATGTCAACACGAGAATGGTAGCGGGGGACACGGATGCACCAGTGGAGACGTAGATGAGGTAATTGCCCGAATCAGCACCAAGAGCCATGACATTGTCGTTGCTGGAGGTGACATTCACCATCGAGAATTGTTTGGTGTCGGTGTTGAACACATTGAAAGCAAAGTAGGTTACATTGCGGGTGATGTCCACACCTGAAACCAAGACTGGAACGGTGTTTGGTGGACTGTATGCACCAGATGCGGCGAGGGTTGGTGGAAGTGGATTGGGCATTGCGTTGATGAGTTTTTTTGGGGAAAAGGAGGGTCGGTGAGAACGTGCGGGAGAATGTATACTGTGATTCCAGAAAAAAAAATTGCCAAAACCGATGGCCAATTTTGTCCAATTGTCGAATTGAAGACCCTGTCGACCATTGGACAAAATAAGCCGTTGTTTTCATGCCACAAGTACACTTTGATCAACTTTCCTTCCATAATCAAACATTGGCTTTCATTTGCAACGCATTGGCTAAAACAGATTTCTTCCCCCAGAACTTTCAGTTGATCGTTGTCTTTTCAACGATCTGTCCATTTTCAACAAGCAGTCGTTGTCTAAAGTCACTGCCACACCACCATCATGTCCGACCTTTCATTCACGCATTTTGCAGTTGACGCGACTCCCCACGCCGCATCATCTTCCGTCACCGGCATCCGACCCATCAAAAGTACGGAAACCGAAACTGCGTCGAATTTTACCACCAAACCGCCTTTGGCCAAACGCGGCAAAAAAATGACAACCTCCGGGACAAAGACAAATGACGTCGTTGATTTTTGCACCACTGATGACGCCAGAACGCAAGAGTTTTCTTCGCTCCCTTCCGTCGATGAGAAATCTACTCAACTCCTCGCGCACGAGTATTGTCGTATCACCGCCGAGTGTCGCCGCCTTCATGGGTCGCGCACCGTGGTGTTGATGCAGGTCGGTTCCTTCATGCAAATGTATGGATTGCTAAACCCCGACACCGGCGCCACCGAGGGTAGTTTGTTGTCGGAATGCGCCGACGTTTGCGGATTGGGGATTGGCGCATGCAACCATTTTGTCGGGCGACACCAAGCCCTGCTCGCCGGATTTCGCGACGTGCAACTCGATCGATATCTCCGCCTCCTCCAAGACGCAGGATACGTAGTCGTGGTGTACATGCAAGATCCGCAAACCCCCGGCGTGCGCACGCAAGTGGGGGTATTTTCGCCGGGCACCTATTTCCCCGACACCGCCGCACCCAACCAATTGAGCAACCACACGACCTGTATTTGGATTCACTACAGTCCACCACACTCCCTGTTGGGCCGACGCCAACCCTGCCTGACCATCGGCATGGCCTCCCTCGACATCTTCACGGGAGAAAGCCAACTGTTTCAAACCTGCGAAGAAGGATACCAACGCGGCAATCCCTGCACCTACGACGAGGTGGAGCGCTTCCTGTCCATCCACCAACCCAGCGAAATCGCCGTGGTCACCAATCTGCCTAAAGAAGCCGACGTCGACGAAATGCTCGCATTTGCCCACTGCCGATGCACCATGGTCCATCGCGTTCACATTGGTGGTGCGCGCGACAAAGAGACCATACCCACCATCGTCACACCAAGTGCTGCAACAACTGTTCCATCCAACACTTCTTCTCCACCTTCTCCTTCTTCCCCGCACGAAGACCTCGCCCGCTGCTGCCAAAAACAATCCTATCAGCGCGAAATCCTCGCCCGTTTTTTTCCCGGGGGATTCGTGGACCGACGATGGGAGGAATTCCACGACCAAGATGTCGCCACGCAAGCCTTCTGTTTCCTGCTGGACTTTGTCTGCCAGCGCAACCCCGCGTTGCTCCGCAACATCACTCCCCCGCAGTTCGATTACGCCTCTTCGCGTCTCATTCTCGCCAACCATTCCCTGAAACAACTCAGCGTGTTGGAAGATGGATCCGATTCGTCCCACAAGGAATCCTGTGTCGCGCAGTTTCTCAACGATTGCATCACCGCCATGGGCAAGCGCCATTTCCGACACCAATTGTTGCATCCCATGCGCGATCCGACGTGGATGCAGCGCGAATACGACGCCATCGAGTTCTTGTTGCCCGACGCACGTTGGGGACACTACCACCCCGTGTTGCGTGAACAATTGTCCAAAATTCGCGATGTCAGCAAATGGCTGAGGATGATCGCGCTGCGCAAAATGACACCACGCGCCTTCGCCCAACTATATACCACATTGACACATGTTTTGTACGTGGCGCAAACCATGTTCGCCAACAAGGAGGACATGACCTTTTGGAACACTTATTTGCGCGGAGGCCGCGATGGTGCCACGTCATCCACTGTGCTAGAGGACGTTGTTGCGCACGTAACACACATGCAGCGTCACCTGGAGACGCACCTGGTGATAGATCGTGCGATGCACATTGACCAAGTCCGGGAGGTGGATGTCGACGTCGACATCTTTTTGCAGCGCGGCGTGTTCCCCCAATTGGATGCCTGCATGACTTGTTTCTTCGAAGACCATCGACGTTTGGAAGCCATTCGTCAATATCTGCACGGGTGCATCGCGCGCATGGAGAGCAAGGCGGTGGTGGCTAAGGGAACCGAATTGGTGAAAATGGTGGAAGTGTCTTCGACCAAACAACGCATGCTGCAAACCACGGAACGCCGCTTCAAGTTTCTGCGCGCATCCATGCCTTCCGAACCCAGCTTGGTGCAACTGACCTATTGTTTGCCATGGGAGGAAGGAGAACGTGCGACCGGCGAACTGGACGGAGAAGAAGCAGAAGAAGGAGAACATGGCAATCGACGGGTCAATTCGCGCACCTTTTTGTTGGACATTGGACTCAATGCTTTCCAGAGCGGAAGCATTCCAAACAGCAAAACAGTCAACATCCACCATGCGGAAATGAATGGAATGATGGAACGTTTGCCCGCCAACAAAGATGCGCTGGCCAAACAACAGATGGCTTCCTTCGCGGCATTCGTGGAGAGTTGCGACAAGTGGACCACGGACTTGCGTGCTGTCGCCGAATTCATTACCGCGGTCGACGTCTTGCACACCAAAGCGTCGCTGGCGCGTAAATACAAGTATTGCAAGCCCACCTTGGCTTCTGCGCAGCCAATCGAATCAGATGCCAAAACAGCAACAGAAACGGGGACGACGACAACGCCGTCCGCACAACCGTCGTTCATCCAGTGCACTGATTTGCGCCATTGTTTGATTGAACAGTTACCAACGTGCGATTTCTATGTGGCCAATGATGTGATGCTGGGTTGTCCTCAATCCGACGTGGAACCGTCGTCACCACCACAGGGGATGTTGTTGTACGGGACCAACGCGGTGGGCAAGACCAGTTTGATCCGCGCATTGGGGGTGGCGGTGATCATGGCGCAGGCGGGGATGTTCGTCCCCTGCTCCACGTTTGTGTTTCGACCGTACCACGTGCTGTTTACGCGCATTCTTGGCAACGACAAGATGACCAAGGGCATGTCGACATTTCAAGTCGAGATGTCCGAACTGCGCACGATCTTGCGCATGGCGGATGCGAACAGTTTGGTGTTGGGGGACGAATTGTGTTCGGGGACCGAAACACACAGTGCAGTGAGTATCGTAGTGTCGGGGATTCAATCGTTGGTCGATGCGCGCGCCACCTTTGTGTTCGCGACTCATTTCCACGAAATCGTCGACTTTGACGAAATCCGCGCGCTGCGTCAAACAGGTGCCCTGAGTTTGCAGCACATGACGGTGACATACAATCCGCGGGAAGATCGTTTGGTGTACAATCGTCGACTGCAAGCGGGACCAGGAGACAGTGTGTATGGTCTAGAAGTGTGCAAAAGTATGCACATGCCGGCGGCGTTTTTGGACCGTGCGTACGGCATTCGCAACAAATACTTTCCTTCTTTGGGTGCCGTTGCGGGCCTTAAGCGATCGAGATACAATGCGGACAAAATATTGGGGGTGTGTGAGCGATGTCGTGCGCAAGTGGCGGTGGAAACACATCACATTCATCCGCAAGCGTCCGCGGATGCCGAGGGATGGATCACGACGGACGATGGACGACGATTTCACAAGAATGCGTTGGCGAATTTGATGGGATTGTGCGAGTCGTGTCACGAGCAATGTCATCGTTCACTTCCCGGCGGATGGTAACATCGATATTGTAATTGTTAAAATCTGCAGCATTTTTTTTTGTTTTTTTGCATTGATTGGACCATTGTCGGAAAATGACCCAATCAATTTTTTTCTCCAAAGAATGCACAAACTGCATTGATTGTTCGGCGAATTGGAATATTGAATCACCAAATTAGCTTGCACCATGTCAGATCCCGTCGTGTACATCAAAGTGACAGTCGACGTTCCTGCTGCTAATACGTCTATTCAGTTGAGATTGAATGGATACACTGGCATCGTCAAATGGACGGAAACCGTGTCAAATGTGTACGCCGTGACGAACAATCCATCGTACACGTATCCCGACGCTGGCACGTACGTGATTGAACTGCAGGACATCACCGGATTTTTCCCATTCAGCGGTGTTTCGTCCGGACCCTACATGACACAGTTTGAATATGTGACACGTGTTCCTGGAAATGCGTGGACAGACATGACTGGCGCATTTGCATTCGGACAAACGGCATTAACTACCGCCATATTTCGAGCAAACAGCAGTGGCAACGTCACATCGATGGCTGGGTTGTTCAGGGATTGCACAAATTTGACGACCGTGGTGTTCGAAACAAACACGACAACATCAGTCACCACTATGAATTCGATGTTCGAAAATTGCACACGATTCAACTATGCGCTGTCGAACACATTCGATTCTTCCGTGGCAACTTCCATGGCATCAATGTTTCGCAATTGCACTTCGTACAATCAACCATTTCCATCGTCGTTCGATATGAAGTCGGTCACATCCGTCTATCGCATGTTTGCAGGTTGCGTTGCGTTCAACCAATTACTGCCTCAGTCGAGTGTTGCCACAACTGCGCTGACGACGGTAGAAGAAATGTTCAATGGATGCACAGTGTACAATCAACCATTGCCGTCGACATTCACATTGTCCAATGTCACGACAACGAAGTCAATGTTTGCCGAATGTCGTGCTTACAATCAGACATTGCCAAATCCATCGTCTCCGACCGTCAATCTCAACGACACGTCCAACATGTTCTTGAATTGTGTTGCGTACAATCAACCATTGCCAACCAATTTCGTCGTAACTGCGGTAACGACGATGAATGCAATGTTTTACCGATGCACATTGTTCAATCAAGACATCAGTCATTTCAATTGCAGTGCATTGATCGCTGCGTCAAACATGTTGTCGCTTTCCGGATTATCCGTGAATTTTTATTCGCAATTTTTAATCTCCCTGGCAAACAATCCCAACATCAAGTCCGGGGTGACACTGAATGCGCAGATTTTGCAATATGCTTCCGTAGCAACATCGAGTCGGTCGTTCTTGACGACCACCAAAGGTTGGAGCATCACGGGGGATTCGTTGTCGTCAACTCCCGTTGTCCACATGCGCATCACGGTGACCACTCCAGCATCGAACACCATGGTGACATTGAATTTAACGAACTTTTCGGGAATTGTGAGGTGGACCAACACGTTTTCAGAAACACTGACATCAGCGAACAACCCTTTTTACATATTTGCCACTGCTGGAACGAACACCATCGAATTGCAAAACATCACTTCCTTCGGATCGTTCAAAGGTGTAGTGCAACCACTTATGACGCAATTTGAATACGTTAATCGTGTGCCCTCGAACATGTGGACATCGTTGGCAGAAGCATTTGCAGTGGGACAAAATGCCCTGGTTAGTGCAACTTTCCGCGCAACCAGCAGCGGCAACGTCACGAACATGTCTGGACTGTTCAAAAACCGCACAACGTTGACTACCGTCACCTTCGAACCACACACAACCATTTCCGTCACCAACATGTCGGAGATGTTCTCCGGATGCACTGCCTTCAATCAAGCATTGTCGACCAACTTTGTGACTTCCAACGTTTCGAACATGAATTCGATGTTCAGTGGATGTTCCTCTTTCAACCAATTCCTTCCCTCCAGCTTCGACATGCGCGCAGTGGCAACAGCATGGGGAATGTTCCTCGGTTGCACCGTCTATGATCGAGCCCTACCCAACCCGAGTGTTGCAACCACCTCGCTCACAAACGTGTCATACATGTTCAGCGATTGCACTGCATACAAGCAATCTCTTCCCTCCAACTTTGACTTGCGCGCCGTGACGAACACTTCCGCGATGTTCCAAAATTGTGTCGCGTACGACAAAGCTCTCCCCAATCCAAGTGCACCAACAACTTCGCTCGTCAATGTTTCTTTCATGTTTGCAGAATGCAGATCGTACAACGAAGCACTTCCCGCAAACTTCGACATGCGTGCGGTCACGACGATGGCAAACATGTTCCAGAATTGTGTTGCGTACAACAAGGCCATACCAAATCCAGGTGCGCCAACTTCTTCGTTGGTCGATGTTTCCTCGATGTTTTTCCGCTGCTCCATCTACAACCAGCAATTGCCCTCCAATTTTGACATGCGCGCAGTCACCAGCACTGCAAACATGTTCAATGGATGCAGTGCTTACGACTACCCACTTCCTGCGCCTTGGGCTGCAACCACCGCACTCACGAATGTTGCAAGTATGTTCCGATTTTGCAGCAAGTACAATTGTCAACTCCCCGCCACGTTTGATTTGCGATCGGTGACCAACGCTTCCCGCATGTTCCAAGGATGCACTCTGTACGATTACGCCATTCCCAACCCAAGTGCTCCCACGACATCGTTGACTAACGTGCTCGCCATGTTTCAATTGTGCGCCAATTACGACAAAGAACTCCCCGCGAACTTCGACATGCGCAATGTTACGACAACCCGTGCCATGTTCAGTGGATGCGATAAATATAATCATCCAATTCCCAATCCGGGTGCACCCACAACTGCACTTACGGACACTTCGGTAATGTTTCAAGCGTGCTTCGTGTACAATTATCCACTCCCTTCAAATTTTGACATGCGCAATGTTACGACAACGAGTGGCATGTTTAGTAGATGCAATAATTACAATCGTCCAATTCCCAATCCGAGCGCACCCACCACCGCACTGACGGACACTTTTACAATGTTCGATTCCTGCTTCGTGTACAATTATCCACTCCCTTCAAATTTTGACATGCGCAATGTTACGACAACAAGTGGCATGTTTCAATTGTGCAGTGCCTACAATCAACTTCTCCCAAATCCAGGATTACCTACGACGGCTTTGACCTATACTGCCTCCATGTTTTACGGGTGCACAAGTTACAATCAAGCATTTCCAACGAATTTCACCGTAAACAACGTGACATCATGCAACAACATGTTCCAGCTGGCAACAGCGTTCAATCAGAATTTGAGTAATTTAGATTTTCGCTCACTGACTTCCGCCGCGGACATGTTGTCCGACTGCGGATTGTCAGTTGACAACTATTCGGAATTGCTCATCAGTCTAGCCAACAACCCAAATATTCAATCCAACGTTCCCCTTGGTGCAACAGGAATGGAATACAATTTAGCGGCGGAAGCAAGTCGAACCACCTTAGTGACAACCAAAGGCTGGACAATCACCGGCGATTCTTTGCGTCCCACCACTATCAACAACGTGTGTTTCTTGGCCGGAACACCAATTGCGATTGACGACGTGGGAACTCTTCCCATTGAGCGCATTGTCCCAGGCAAACACACTGTCGGCGGAAAAGCTGTTGCCCACATCACGGAAACCATTTCCACCGAAGACAAGTTGGTGTGCATCGACAAGGATGCTTTGGGACACAACACTCCTTCCCGCGACATCGTCGTTTCCCTGCACCACAAAATCTTGCACAAAGGAAAAATGGTGGAAGCTGTGACGTTGGTTGGCGCCGTGTCGGGTGTCTACACACGCAAATACCGCGGCGAAGTCTTGTACAACGTGTTGCTAGCCGACAACGTGCACGGTACCATGGACGTATGTGGCTTGACCTGCGAAACCCTCGATCCAACCAATTCTGTCGCAAAACTGTACAATGTCCTTCCCAAACTTCGTGCAGAAGAACGATGTGTCTGGATTCAACACGCCAATGAGAAAATCTTGGCGGAAAAAGAGGTGGTGCGTCGCATGTAATGGAATGCACTTTGACGTTGTTTGAATTCGATGGACGATAATTGTCGTCATCATACTGTGACTATGCCGAAGGTTGTCACACCATGATGAAATGTAATCATTCCGTTTCATCGTCCATTCATCTTCGTTCGTTTGTTTGTTACAAGATGACTGTGTTGGACATGGTTTTGTTGTAGAAGCGCAACGTCGCATTGAAATAGCTGTAGTACAAAAAGTTTTTGCAGTACACAAACCACGATTTGGGGATGAGATGGAAGCGATAGTAAAGACTTTTCAGAACGAACATCAGCGAGACCAGAAACCATGGCAACTGATTGCTTTGGCGCAAATTCTCTAAAACGCGCTCCCGGTCTTTCTCGTGGTAAATGAAGAGATCGAACGGTGGATGTGCTTCGTGCTTTAGTTTGCGGCCATGGATGACGCTTTGGTCCCGCATGGAAAAGGTTTGGTGAAATTCTTTGATTTGGGTGCGCGGTAGTTGCAGGAACGCCAAGGCGCGTGCGACGGTGCTGTCCATGCTGGAGGTGAAAATGGCGGCATCGACGTCGCTCGCTTGCGGGAAGTAATCCCAGCGATTGACACTGCCGTACAAATGCAGAGGGTCGCCGACGTAATCTTGCAACCTCTGGAAAAACAGAGAATCCTCTTCTGGCAAACGATCCATCGTGTGCTCCGAAAGAATTGTGTGTGTGTGTGTGTGTGTGGGCGTGTGTACGTCCGTCCGTCTGTGTTGGTACGTCAACGTGAGAAAAAAACGGGGGTGCGACGTGAAAGTGGCGGTGGGGGTGGGGGAGGTGTTGGTGTCTTTTAATGATTGTCGAGATTGTTTCCTCCGGTGGTGGAGTTGGCGTCGTTGGTGATGTTGTGCAGGAGGACGTCGGTATTGTCGTTCACGATTTCTCCTGTCATGATGGCGCTCTCGTACATTTGGCGCACGATGTCGTTGGGTGCTGTGCTGCCCACTTTCAAGAGTTGGTGATCTTTCAGGTACTGTTTCATTTCTGGAATGGAGCGCTTGCGCAGCATCTTTTGCGCATCGACAATTTTCTTGCGCGTCGCGCGATCTTTTACCAGCACCGACACAATTCGCTTGCCTTTGTGTTTCCCGAGTGTGTACGTCTTCTTGACTTTGCGGGTCACGATTTGTTTCACCGGCACCATCTGGACCGCTGCGCCCATTGGGTGATTCGCAGATCCAGTGGACGCAGAAGACAAAGAAGACGAAGAAGACGCAGCAGACAAAGAAGACACTGATCCGCCACTGCCCCCAACCATCGTTGATTCCGCGGCGGGGAGTACCAAGGTTGGAATGATCACGGTCGAGGAGCCGGGAGTGTCGGTTGAGACAGGTACTGTGACGGGATGGCGCAGGGTTTTGTTCCAAGTGCGGTACGTGGGTTTGGTGCCGCCTTTCAGAACGCCGTAGGGAACGTCGGCGACGGGAGTGATACTCGAGGTCGAGGCTGAGGAGGGGAAGGGTGTCGTGGCAATGTGGATGGCGGCGGGGTTAGCGGGTGTGGAGGTGGAGGCGGAGGTTGCTGTTGCAAATTGGATTGCGGAGGCCGAGGCGGAAGGTTGTTGTTCCACGAGTTGTTCCACGGGTTGCCGCGCGCGCATGGTTTTGTTTCCGTACGTCGTGGACGTCGACTGTTTTTGCCGCGCGGAGGACAAACTCTCCAAGTATTGGACGGATTCTTGAAATTCGTCTTCCGTTTCAGCCGCGGTTGCCGAAGCCGAAGCCGAAGCCGACGCCGACGCCGACGCAGGTGGACAACTCAAATCACTCGGAAATGCGGCAGCAGCGGAAGTTGATGATGAGGATGCGGTTGACGAATCCGCGGCATGTTTTTCGCGGTGTTCACGGATGCGTTTTAGCAGTTTGTTTTTCAGCACGGACGGCGTGATGAGCGGCTTCACCTTTGGTATTTTGACGGATGGATTCTTTCTCGTCTTGGATTTGCCGAGTCGAAACAGATCTGCATTGATGGAGATCGTCTTGTTGGTCGAGGACATGAATGAGGTAATGCGTGCGCAATGGATGCCAGGCCCAGCAAGGAAACAAAACACGAACGAGGACGACGGAGACTACACTCGCGGAAGAAAAAGGATTGTCGCGATTGAACTTGTCATTCGCGAAAAAAAAAACGCTGAGAACGGCCTGGTTGTGGGTGAAAGCAGGTGGCGGCGGAAGCTTTGTTGGTTCATATTTTTAATCCAATCCGAAAACGGCGCATTCCATTGACGTGAATTTTGGTTTGGCGAACAAATGCGCGCAGTTCCTTCTTCGTTTTTGCGCAACGACGACGTTGACGCCGAATCGATGGAAGTATCGTCGGACGACGAAGAAGAAGTGAAAGAAGCAGGAGAAGCAGCGATGGAAGCAGCAATGGATGAAGAAGAAGAGGTGGAAGAAGAGGTGGAAGAAGAAGAGGTGGAAGAAGAGAGTGAAGAGTTTTTGCGGGAAGCGCCATGGACGGTGATTGAATCGTATTTTCGTGGACAGCATTTGGAGCGCTTCGTGCGCCACCAGTTGGAATCGTACAACAATTTCGTCAACTACCAAATCATTCGCACGATCGAGATGTTCAATCCGGTGCGCATCGTGCACAACAAGTATTACAACGTGGCTTGTCGCAAGTACGCCCTGGAAGTGTTCGTGACCTTTAGTGATTTTCAGATTTACCGTCCACAAATCCACGAGAACAACGGTGCCGTAAAGTTGATGTTTCCCCAGGAAGCGCGGTTGCGCAATTTCACCTACGCAGCCGCGACGATGATCAACGTCAATGTCAAGTACGTGGTGCGCAGCGGCGACGATCTGGAACAAACGCAGACGTACCACAAAACCTTCCCCAACGTGCACATCGGCAAGTTGCCCATCATGTTGCGCTCCAGCATTTGTGTGCTGAACCAATACAAGCACTTTGAGCATTCGCAGACGGGCGAGTGCAAGCACGATCCCGGGGGGTACTTCATCATCAATGGCTCGGAGAAGATCATTTTGGCGCAGGAGCGGCCGGGGGAGAATCGTGTGAATTGTTTCAACGTGTCGAAGAACGACACTAAGTACTCGTGGCGCGCCGAAATCAAGTCGGTGCCGGACTACAAGTGCATCTCTCCGAAGCAAATCAACATGATGCTCAGCAGCAAGAACAATGGGTTCGGGTTTCCGATTTTGTTCGAATTGCCGCGCATCAAGCATCCCATTCCGCTGTTTATCATGTTTCGCGCGCTGGGGGTCATGTCCGACAAGGAGATTTGTCGCATGATTTTGTTGGACGTGGAGCACGAAAAAGAACAACCGTTGTTGGCGGCCTTGGAGGCGAGCATTGTGGAGGCCAGTCGGTGTTTGACGCAGGAAGAAGCGATTCGATTCATCATGGGTCATCTTGCCTTCAGTCAGGCGGATTCGGCAGAGAAACCATCCACTGCCGCCGCCGTCGCTGCCGCATCCGCGACTTCCACCCACTCCATCTCCACGTCTGGTTCTGGTTCCGGTACCGCTTCTGCGGCTGGATCCGCCACCGCCACATCCGCGCTGAACACTTTCCCTCCTGGTGGAAGACGAGTGGGGCGACCCACTCCTGCGAAAGACGACGAAGATGAAGAGTTTGATCCCAGTGTACCACTGGCACAACAAACTTCGCGGGCTTTGCCGCACCACGCGGAAACCGCGATTGACCAATTGTTGTCGCGCGGCAAAGTGTCGAAACCCCGCACGGATGCATATGTATCGACGACGACGA
>JACCDH010945291.1_pt1 | contig 15492 bp, 8 predicted proteins | sample 7442481 | NCBI WGS metagenome assembly JACCDH01 (sample SAMN15323433, study PRJNA562643) | freshwater metagenome | isolation source: river surface water | place: USA:Blue River Watershed | collected 2017-08-15
GGACAAGGCAACCAGCAAACCCAGCGCCTGCTCGGAGCCGTATTTGTTGAGGGTGTAGTACCCCTGCAAACCCAGCACGAAACCGACAAACAAACCTGAAACAGCGATGATCACCAGCGAATAGTTACCGATGAAATGCACCTGATCGCTGACGAGCCGCGGCCTGCGCCAAAGCGAACCCGAAGCGACCACCAGTGCAAAAAATGTGCGCGCTGACACGCCCAGTGCCGCAAGACCGAGTCGCACGTTGCTGCCGATGCGGGCCAGTCCGTCCAAGATCATGAGCGCTCCTCAACGCCAAGCTGCTCGGTAATCGAGCGCCCGGGATAATGAAACGGTACCGGACCATCTGCCTCTGCATGAACGAATTGCTTCACATAAGGATCATCCGAGGCCATCATCTGCGCCGGCGTGCCTTGCGCGACGATGCGACCCTGCGAAAGAAAGTACACATAATCTGCGATCAAGAAAGATTCATGCACATCATGTGAAACCAGAATGGTGGTCGATCCCAGCGCATCGTTGAGCTTGCGTATCAGGTTGGCGATGACGCCCATGGAAATCGGATCGAGGCCCGCAAAGGGTTCGTCGTACATGATCAGCTGTGGATCCAATGCGACCGCTCTGGCCAGAGCCACGCGTCTGGCCATGCCGCCGGAGATCTCCGCAGGCTTGAGTGACGCGGCATTCGACAGACCTACTGCATGAAGCTTGAGCAGGACCAGGTCACGAATCATCACCTCAGGCAGCGCCGTATTTTCGCGCAAGGGAAAGGCCACGTTGTCGAAGACCGACAGATCAGTGAACAGTGCGCCATGCTGAAACAGCATGCCCATGCGCCGTCGCATGCGATACAGGCCATCCAGGCTGAGCGAAGACACCTCCTGACCATCAACGCTGACGCTGCCCGACTGCGCCCGCAACTGACCGCCAATCAGCCGCAGTACCGTGGTTTTGCCAGAGCCAGAACCACCCATGATCGCAATCACTTTCCCTCGCGGGAACTGCATGGTCAGACCGGACAGGATCAGCCGGTCACCATAGCCGAAGTGCAGATCATGAATGTCAACGAGGTTGGGCACGAGTGAAGAAAAATAGGACGGGACGGAGATTGTAGTGCAAGCCGGAGAATTTCCAGTCGCACTGACATAGTACCGAAGAATAACATTTCAAAAAACAAAAATGCCCGCGAGCGGGCATTTAGTGTGAGTAAGCGTGAGGGTCGCTCAGCGCGGCAGCACCGAAGTACCCATCAGAAATTCATCAACAGCGCGCGCGCACTGCCGACCTTCGCGTATGGCCCACACCACCAGCGACTGACCGCGGCGCATATCACCAGCAGCAAACACCTGGGGATCGGAGGTCTGATAGCAGCTCTCGCCATCGGTGCTGGCTTTGGCATTGCCACGAGCATCCTTATCGATACCAAATGCACTGATGATCGTGTTCACGGGCGAAACGAAGCCCATGGCAAGCAAAACCAGGTCGGCCTTGAGCTCGAACTCAGAGCCCGGCACTTCCTGCATCTTGCCGTCCTTCCACTCCACGCGAGCCGCGATCAGTTTTTCAACCTTGCCATTCTTGCCTTCGAGGCGTTTGGTGGCCACAGCCCAATCACGTTCGCAACCCTCTTCATGCGACGACGAGGTGCGCAGCTTGGTGGGCCAATACGGCCACACTAATGGTTTGTTTTCGACTTCGGGTGGCTGAGGCAGCAATTCGAATTGAATGACCGAGGCGGCGCCATGACGATTGGAAGTACCCACACAATCGGAACCCGTATCGCCACCGCCAATCACCACCACATGCTTACCGGTGGCCATGAGCTGTTCCTTGAGCTTGTCGCCGGCATTCACGCGATTTTGCTGAGGCAGGAATTCCATTGCATAGTGAACGCCCTGCAGCTCGCGCCCGGGCACCGGCAGATCGCGCGGCACTTCGGCACCACCGGCGATGATGACGGCGTCGAATTCTTTTTTCAGCTGCTCCGGCGATACGGTCTCCTTGGCGAGATTCATGATCTCGGCGGGGAAGTCTTTGCCAACCAGTACACCAGTGCGGAAAGTTACGCCCTCGGCCTGCATTTGCTCCACGCGGCGATCAATGTGCGACTTTTCCATCTTGAAGTCAGGAATGCCGTAACGCAGCAGGCCACCGACACGGTCATTCTTCTCAAATACCGTGACGTCATGACCCACGCGCGCGAGCTGCTGCGCAGCCGCCATACCTGCAGGGCCCGAGCCTACGACTGCTATTTTCTTGCCAGTTTTGGCTGCAGCCGGTTGTGGTGCCACCCAACCATTTTCCCAGCCTTTGTCGATGATGAAATGCTCGATGGACTTAATACCGACGGGATCATCGTTGATACCCAGCGTGCAGGCAGCTTCACAGGGCGCAGGGCAAATGCGGCCCGTAAACTCTGGGAAGTTATTTGTAGAGTGCAGCGTGTCAAGCGCCTCGCGGTAATTGCCGTGATAAACAAGATCATTCCAGTCTGGGATGATGTTGTTAACGGGGCAGCCGCTGTTGCAGAAAGGAATGCCGCAATCCATACAACGCGCGCCTTGTACCTTGGCGTCCGCGTCCGACAAATGGAGCATGAACTCCTTGTAATGCTTGGTACGCGTCTGTGGCGCTTCGCTAGCCTCTTGCAGTCGCTGATATTCCAGAAAACCGGTGACTTTTCCCATAACGTTCTCGCAATTCCTTGGTTCAGTTGCCAGCGATGCGTAACAACACCGCCGGTTTGCTCACTACTTTCAGGCCGTCGCTTTTTCTTTGGCCTTGCTTGATTTCGCCGCGAACATTTCACCCAGCGCGCGCTTGTACTCGGTCGGGAAGACCTTCACAAACTTGGCACGGGCGGTGCTCCACTCATCGAGCAAGGTGCGAGCACGCGTACTTCCGGTATGTTTGAAGTGCCGCTCGATCAGCGCCTTGAGCATTACCTCGTCGGTCTGACGTTCGCCATTACGTGCGAGGCTATGCCAGGCCGACTGCGCGATCGTGGATTCCTGCTCGGATGCTGACAGCACAGGCTCAAGCGTGACCATCGCAGGATTGCATTTTTGCGCAAAGCTGCCGTCTTCGTCGTACACATAAGCGATGCCGCCGGACATGCCCGCAGCAAAATTTCGCCCCGTTGTGCCGAGTACGACCACGGTGCCACCAGTCATGTATTCACATCCGTGGTCACCGGTACCTTCGACGACAGTAACGGCACCCGAGTTGCGCACGGCAAAACGCTCGCCCGCGACACCATTGAAGAAAGCCTCACCGGAAATCGCGCCATACAAGACGGTATTACCAATGATGATGTTGTCGACCGCACGGCCACGGAATTCGGTATTGGGTCGCACGATAATACGACCACCGGAAATACCTTTACCGACATAGTCATTGCCTTCGCCGACCAAATCCAGCGTAACGCCATGCGCAAGGAATGCACCGCACGACTGACCGGCCGTGCCCTGCAGCTGGATATGAATGGTGTCTTCCGGCAGACCCTCGTGACCATATTTCTTGGCCACTTCACCAGAGAGCATTGCGCCGACTGTGCGATTGAGGTTTTTGACCGGAGAAATAAATGACACTTTCTCTCCACGATCGATCGCTGGCTTTGCCTGTGCAATCAGCTTGTGATCCAGCGCCTTGTCCAGACCGTGGTCCTGAGTCAGCACCTGATAACGCGGCTCGTTATCGGCCATTTCAGGCATGTAGAAAATCTTGCTGAAGTCCAGACCTTTGGCCTTCCAGTGGCTGACTGCTCGAGACTTGTCGAGCAGATCCGCACGACCGATCAACTCGTTGAAGTTGCGAATACCGAGCTGGGCCATGATCTGGCGTGCTTCCTCAGCAACGAAGAAGAAATAATTCACAACGTGCTCAGGCTTGCCCTGGAACTTTGCGCGTAATACCGGATCTTGCGTTGCCACACCCACCGGGCAGGTATTCAGATGGCATTTACGCATCATGATGCAGCCTTCCACCACCAGCGGTGCCGTCGCAAAACCAAACTCATCTGCTCCAAGCAGCGCACCGATCACGACATCGCGACCGGTTTTGACCTGACCATCGGTCTGTACGCGAATACGGCTGCGCAATCCATTGAGCACCAGTGTCTGCTGCGTTTCTGCCAGACCCAATTCCCACGGCGTACCCGCATGCTTGATCGACGACAGTGGCGAGGCACCGGTACCACCATCATGACCGGCGATCACCACGTGATCCGCTTTGGCTTTCGCCACACCAGCCGCGACCGTGCCGACGCCGACTTCGGAGACCAGCTTGACGGAAATGGCCGCTGAAGGATTGACGTTCTTGAGATCGTGAATCAGCTGCGCAAGATCTTCGATAGAGTAAATATCGTGATGCGGCGGTGGCGAAATCAAGCCGACACCGGGTACCGAGAAACGCAGTTTGGCGATGTACTCCGAGACCTTGTGGCCTGGCAGCTGACCACCTTCGCCGGGCTTGGCGCCTTGCGCCATTTTGATTTGAATTTGTTCAGCTGAGGTCAGGTATTCCGTGGTCACACCAAAGCGACCGGAAGCCACCTGCTTGATTTTGGAACGCAGCGAATCACCGTCGAGCAATGGCAGGTCCACCTCGACACGCTCTTCACCGATGATGGAGGCCAGCGTGTCGCCCTTTTTAATGGGTATGCCGCGCAACTCATTGCGGTAGCGGTTTTCGTCTTCACCACCTTCGCCCGTGTTGGATTTGCCGCCGATGCGGTTCATCGCGATGGCCAGCGTGGCATGCGCTTCGGTCGAAATGGAACCCAAAGACATGGCGCCTGTAGCAAAGCGCTTCACGATCTCGCTTGCGGGTTCGACTTCTTCGAGCGGTATTGCGCTGGCCGGATCAATACGGAATTCAAACAGGCCGCGCAAGGTCATGTGGCGCTTGGACTGATCATTGATGATCTGCGCGTATTCCTTGTAGGTGCTGAAATTATTGGCGCGCGTCGAATGCTGCAGCTTCGCAATCGCATCCGGTGTCCACATATGCTCTTCGCCGCGCACGCGGAAGGCGTACTCGCCACCGGCGTCCAATGCATTCGCCAATACCGGATCGTTACCGAATGCCAGCTGATGCAGTCGCAACGCTTCCTCGGCGACTTCGAAGACGCCAATGCCTTCAACATTGGACGCCGTGCCTTTGAAATATTTTTCAACCAGCGACTTATTGAGACCGATGGCCTCAAAAATCTGGGCGCCGCAATACGACATATAGGTCGAAATACCCATCTTCGAGAACACCTTCAGCAAACCTTTGCCGACGGCCTTCTGGAAGTTGTAGATGGCCTTTTCGGGCGATAAATCACCAGGTAAACCTTTGGCCATCTCGACCAGCGTATCCATCGCGAGGTATGGGTGAATCGCTTCGGCACCGTAACCGGCGAGGAGTGCGAAGTGATGCGTCTCGCGCGCCGAACCCGTCTCTACGACCAAACCGGCGGAAGTCCGCAGACCTTTACTGACCAGATGTTGATGAATGGCCGATGTTGCCAACAGTGCGGGAATGGCGACATTGCCAGCATCCACCTTTCGATCAGAAACGATCAAAATGTTATGACCTGAACGCACGGCATCTACCGCCTGAGCACACAAGGAAGCAAGACGAGCCTCGACGCCTTCCTTCCCCCACGCGCCGGGGTAGCAGATATCGAGCTCATACGATCGGAATTTGCCGCCTGTGTGCTCGCCGATGTTGCGCAAGCGCGTGATGTCCTTGTAGTCAAGGATAGGCTGCGCCACTTCGAGGCGCATCGGCGGGTTGATGTTGTTGGTGTCGAGAAGATTCGGCTTGGGTCCAATGAAAGAGACCAGCGACATCACCATCGCTTCGCGAATCGGATCAATCGGTGGATTGGTCACCTGAGCGAACAACTGCTTGAAGTAATTGTAAAGTGGCTTGTTTTTGTTGGACATGACTGCCAGGGGCGAGTCATTACCCATAGAGCCAGTCGCTTCTTCCGCCGTGACTGCCATGGGCGACATCAGGAATTTAAGATCTTCTTGCGTGTAGCCAAAAACTTGCTGGCGATCCAGTAGACTGGTTTTGGTTTCGCGCGCTTCGGCCTCAACTTTCAGATCGTCGAGCTTGATGCGAACGGAATCAATCCACTGCTTGTAGGGTTTCGCGTTGGCGAAAGTGTCTTTGAGTTCTTTGTCATCGATGATACGACCGGCGTCCAGATCAATGAGGAACATTTTCCCTGGCTGCAGACGCCACTTCTTGATGATCTTTGATTCGGGAATAGGCAATACACCACTCTCGGAAGCCATCACAACCAGATCATCATCCGTGACGATGTAACGCGCCGGACGCAAGCCATTGCGATCCAGTGTGCCGCCAATATGACGACCGTCGGTGAAGGCCATTGCAGCCGGACCATCCCATGGCTCCATCATCGCTGCATGATATTCATAGAACGCGCGGCGATTGTCATCCATGAGCGTATGGTTCTCCCACGCCTCGGGGATCATCATCATCATCGCCTGCGCGATCGGGTAGCCTGCCATCACCAGCAGCTCGAGCGCATTGTCAAAGCAGGCGGTGTCAGACTGGCCTTCATAAATCAGTGGGAACAGCTTTTGCAGATCTTCATTGAGCACAGCGGATTTCATCACGCCTTCGCGTGCACGCATCCAGTTGAAGTTACCCTTAACGGTATTGATTTCACCGTTGTGTGCGAGCAGACGATAAGGGTGTGCCAGCGGCCATTCGGGGAAAGTGTTGGTAGAAAATCGCTGATGTACCAGCGCGAGCGCCGAGACGCAGCGAGCATCCTGCAGGTCTTTGTAATAAACACCAACCTGATCAGCGAGCAGCAGGCCTTTGTAGACCACAGTGCGCGCCGACATCGACGGTACGAAGAATTCCTTGCCGTGCAAAAGGTCGAGCGCCTGAATCGCATGTCCCGACGATTTGCGAATCACGTAGAGTTTTCGCTCGAGCGCGTCGGTGACCATGATGTCCTGGCCACGACCAATGAAAATCTGACGGATTACCGGTTCTTTTTCTGCCACGGTGGGTGACATCGGCATGTCGCGGTTGACCGGGACTTCGCGCCAACCGAGCACGACCTGGCCTTCCGCGTGAACAGCGCGCTCGATTTCTTGTTCGCAGGCAATTCGCGATGCATTTTCTTTGGGCAGAAAAACCATGCCCACACCATATTCACCGGGTGGCGGCAGGCTGATGCCCTGCTTTGCCATTTCTTCTCGGTAGTACTGATCGGGTATCTGAATCAGAATGCCCGCACCGTCACCCATCAACGGGTCGGCTCCCACAGCACCGCGGTGATCCAGGTTTTTCAGGATCAACAAACCCTGCTCAACGATGGAATGACTCTTTTGGCCTTTGATGTGGGCAATGAAGCCAACGCCGCAGGCGTCGTGTTCGTTTGACGGATCGTATAAACCTTGGGCTCGCATCGCAGTACTCCACAGCCAATGAAAAGGGTTGACAAGGATAGTGCAATGCAATACGAACAGCAATCAATTTAATTAGGGTCGGATACCAATTAAACCGGGCATCAAAACCGCGCAGAAATAAATAGGGTCAGATTAACGCTGATGCGGCATTCGCCCCATTTTTCAGCAAATCAATCCGCCTTTTCCGGGGTTGCTGCTCGTGGTTGAAGCGAGGATCCGGGTGGACGGGCTTTCGCCGCCGGCTTAACAGCCTCGGCCGCGCCCTGCGCAACAGCCACCTTTCGCGGACGTCCGCGGCTGACCGGCGCGAGGCGACGCACCGTGAGCTTGGCGAGCCGCCGGCAAAACTCTTCTGTTCCCAAGGCCCAGGCTTTGCGGGTAGCCAGCCAAATCTTCTCGCTCACTGCACTATCGACAGGAGATTTGCTGATTTGCTGATAAGCGGCCTCTCGCTCGAATGGCGTATTGCCCAAAGCCCAGTAGGCCGGATGATCTGTGAGCCAGGGTTCTTTGTGATGCCCGGTGTGATGGGCATGACTGGACCAGGGATACGCGGCCACGTCCGACACAAGGCCGGTACTCACGGGTTGATACTCGATCAGGCACGCACAGGGCACAAAATAGGCAACAGGATCGAGCACGGTCGCGCGGAAACGACCTTCCCACAAACCGCCGGTACGGCCATAGCGCGCGTTAAAGTAAGGAACGTAGAGACGACCGAGTGACTGCATCATCTTGCTCAGACCGGTGTCATCAACCGGCGTGGCCAAGAGCTGCAATCGGCTCGGCAGCACCACATAAGCATGGACTGCCACGCGAGACTGCCGGGCCGCCTCGCGCAACCAAGTCAGAAATACCTGATGGTCGGCATCATCACGCACGATCGGCTGGTCGTTGTGACCCTGTGCAATGACATGGTGAAGCTGGTTGGGTACGACAAGACGTGGCAAGCGGGCCATGGCGGCCTCAGCCCTGTAAAAGTGCCAACTGCACCACCGCGCTGCCACGGGCAAACACGGTGATCGTGCAGAGTCGTGTATCAGAAAGGAATATCGTCATCCATATCGGACAGATTGGGTGCTTGCTTTGCGGGCGCACGCGATGCCGGTGCTGAGCTGCGCGAGGCTGACCCGTTACCGCCAAAATTGTTGTCATCCATCGCAGCACTGCCACCCCCCATGCCCTGACGGCTACCGAGCATTTGCATGGAGTCAGCGATGATTTCGGTTGTATATTTTTCAACACCATCTTTATCGGTCCACTTGCGTGTACGAAGCTTGCCTTCGACGTAGACTTGCGAACCTTTTTTCAGGTACTGGCCTGCAATCTCGGCCAGCTTGCCAAAGAACGCTATCCGATGCCACTCAGTCGCTTCTTTTTGCTCGCCGGTGGTTTTGTCTTTCCATTTGTCCGTCGTGGCTACTGCAATATTGGTCATCGCATCACCGCTGGGCATATAACGAGTTTCGGGATCACGCCCCAGATTGCCAACGATAGTGACTTTATTGACCGATGCCATAGACTTCTCCTGTCAGGAAAACGCGTAACAGAGTGGGAAACTCAGGTGGGAACAGCCTCGCGGCGCGCACGGCGAGGCAGATTTTTCATGGAAGCCGCAATTATAAGCCAGCCAACAATCAACAGACAGCCCGCTGTGAACACTGCGGGACCACCAAAATACTGAGCAAGAAGACCGCCGCCCGCGCCACCGGCAAACAAACCAATTGCCTGCATCGTGTTGTAAACCCCAAGCGCTGCACCCCGCGCACCGGCCGGCGCCATGCGGGAGACCAGCGAAGGCTGACTGGCTTCTAGAATATTAAAAGCAACAAAAAATGCCAGCAGCAACATCACCACCATCTCGAATGACAATGACGACTGCGTAACGGCTGCGCGCAAACCTATCTCGACAAGCAAGAGCAACCCGATCGCAGACACGAACACCTGCTTCATACGTCCACGCTTTTCGCCAAGAAAAATCGGCGGCAACATCAAGATGAAAGATGCAAGCACAACAGGCAAGTAAATTTTCCAGTGCTGATCAATGGGAATGCCACCTGCACTGACCAACACGTTGGGCAGGACGACAAACATCGACATCTGTATCGCATGAAGCGCAAAAACGCCGAAATTCATTCGCATCAACTCGGGATCACGAATCACGGTCTTTAATGACACCGTTTCTGGCGAACGTGGCGGCGCTTGAGGCGCCACAAAAATCACCAGCGCAATCGCAAACAGCGCCAGCAGTGCCACCAGCAGGAACATCCCACGCATGCCGACCGACGTATAAAGCAAGGGCGCCAGCACCAGTGACGCCGCATACGTCAGACCAATGGATGCACCCACCAGTGCCATGGCCTTTGTGCGATGCTCATCGCGGGTCGAGTCGGCAATCAGTGCAGTCACAGCAGCAGATACCGCACCCGCGCCCTGCACTGCGCGACCGACAATCACCCAATAAATGCTTTCATCCACTGCCGCGATCAGTGAACCGAGAATGAACAGCACCAGACCAATCAGGATGATGCGCTTTCTGCCGTAGCGATCAGAGGCAATACCAAACGGAATTTGTCCTATCGCCTGCGTGAGGCCATACATGCCCATAGCCAGGCCAACCAGCATGGCGCTCTCGCCACCGGCCAGTGATTTGGCATGAACAGCGAAGACAGGAAGGATGAGAAACAAGCCCAGCATGCGCAAACCGAATACGGATGCCAGCGATACGCTCGCACGCACTTCGAGGGCTGTCATTCGGGTGTCATCAGGGACTGTCGTTGAAGACATAAGGCACGCGGGGCTGGCACGGCGAAAACCGAAGCCATCAGCAGGTTACGAAAACCCGCTATAGTAACAGGTTGACCCGCGCTCAATTAGTCGCGGTTTTTACAAAAAAGCACCAACTCGTCGCACTCAAGGCCAAATCAGCGCATGGAAGAAATTCGCATTCGTGGTGCACGCACCCACAACCTGAAAAACATCAGTCTCGATCTGCCGCGCAACAAACTGATCGTGATTACCGGACTCTCGGGTTCAGGAAAATCATCGCTGGCCTTTGACACGCTTTACGCCGAAGGCCAGCGGCGCTATGTCGAATCACTCTCGGCCTATGCACGTCAGTTTCTGCAACTGATGGAAAAACCCGATGTGGACATGATCGAAGGCTTGTCTCCAGCGATATCGATAGAACAAAAAGCCACGTCGCACAATCCGCGTTCCACCGTTGGCACTGTCACGGAAATTCATGATTACTTGCGCTTGCTGTACGCACGCGTGGGTACGCCGCACTGCCCGGACCATCCGGAAAATCCCCTCGCAGCACAATCGGTATCGCAGATGGTGGATACCGTGCTGGCCATGCCAGAGGACACCAAACTGATGATTCTGGCGCCCGTCATCGCCAACCGCAAAGGTGAGCACAGCGACCTCTTTGAGCAGATGCAAGCCCAGGGCTTTGTACGCTTCCGCATACAAAGTGGGACGGGCAAGGCAAAGATCTATGAAGCCGACGATTTACCGAAGCTGAAAAAAACAGAAAAGCACACCATTGACGTAGTCATTGATCGCGTCAAAGTCAAAAGCGATATCAAGCAGCGACTAGCCGAAAGCTTTGAAACATCGCTGCGACTAGCAGAAGGGCGTGCGATCGCGCTGGACATGGACAGTGGCCGCGAACAAGTTTTTTCGAACAAGTTTGCCTGTCCGACGTGTGGCTACTCGCTGCAAGAGTTGGAACCGCGCCTGTTCTCGTTCAACAACCCCATGGGCGCCTGCCCGGAATGCGATGGTCTCGGGCATATCGAATTTTTCGATCCCAAACGTATCGTCGCTTTCCCCAATTTGTCGCTGGCCTCGGGCGCAGTGAAAGGCTGGGACAGGCGCAATCAGTTTTACTTCCAGATGCTGTCGTCGCTGGCCAAGCATTACAAATTTGATGTCGACGTGCCGTTCGAGAATTTGCCTGAAAAATCACAGCAAGTTGTTTTGTATGGCTCGGGTAAGGAAAAAATCCCCTTTGCCTATGTAAACGAACGTGGCCGCACGGTCATTAAGGAACATACTTTCGAAGGCGTCGTGAACAACCTTGAGCGTCGCTATCACGAAACGGATTCAATGGCTGTCAAGGAAGAGCTTTCCAAGTTCATCAATGAACAGCAATGCCCCGAGTGTGAAGGCACGCGTCTGCGTGTCGAGGCGCGTTTTGTCAAGGTTGGTACCGGCGCTCAGCAACGCGCGATTTATCAGGTCGCTGCAATGCCGCTGCGCGGCACACTGGAATTTTTCGAAACCTTGAAACTCAAGGGCGCAAAAAAAGAAATCGCCGAGCGCATCATTCGCGAAATCGTCTCGCGACTGAAATTCCTGAATAACGTGGGCCTGGAGTATCTGTCACTCGACCGTAGCGCGGACACCTTGTCGGGTGGCGAAGCGCAGCGTATCCGACTCGCCTCGCAAATCGGCTCGGGCCTGACGGGCGTGATGTATGTGCTAGACGAACCCTCGATCGGTTTGCATCAGCGCGACAACGATCGTCTGATCGCAACGCTCAAGCACTTGCGCGATATCGGCAATACCGTGCTGGTGGTAGAGCATGATGAAGATGCGATTCGTTGCGCCGATCACGTCGTGGACATGGGCTTGGGCGCAGGCGTGCATGGCGGTGAAGTGATTGCCCATGGCTCGCTGGCCGACATACTGAAACATCGCGAATCACTGACAGCCCAATATCTGAATGGCAGCCTTTCCATCGCGGTACCAGAGCAGCGCATCAAACCCGATCTGAAAAAACAACTGATCATCAGCGGCGCCCGGGGCAACAACCTCAAAGCGGTGGACTTCGAACTGCCCGTCGGTCTGCTCACCTGTGTAACCGGCGTCTCCGGCTCAGGCAAATCATCACTGGTCAACGATACGCTGTACCGCGTTCTGGCTCGCCATCTTTACGGCTCTCAGACCGAACCGTCTGTGTACGACAAAGTCACAGGACTCGAACATTTCGACAAAGTGATTTCTGTCGATCAGGCACCCATTGGACGCACGCCGCGCTCGAATCCAGCTACTTACACAGGCTTGTTCACGCCTATTCGTGAATTGTTTTCGACCGTACCTCAGGCGAAAGAGCGCGGCTACGCAGCCGGCCGGTTCTCATTCAACGTCAAAGGCGGTCGTTGTGAATCCTGTCAGGGTGATGGCGTGCTCAAGGTAGAAATGCATTTTCTGCCTGATGTGTATGTGCCCTGTGATGTCTGCCATGGCAAGCGCTACAACCGAGAAACACTGGAAGTACAGTACAAAGGGAAGAACATTACTGATGTACTCGAGATGACGGTCGAAGACGCTTACGTATTTTTCAAACCGGTACCCCTGATTGCTCGCAAATTACAGACCCTTCTGGATGTCGGTCTGGGCTACATACGTTTAGGACAAAGTGCGACGACACTCTCGGGCGGTGAGGCCCAGCGCGTGAAGCTTTCACTGGAACTCTCCAAGCGCGATACCGGACGCACACTCTATATCCTTGATGAACCGACCACAGGACTGCACTTCCATGACATTGCACTGCTGCTGAAGGTGATACATCGCTTGCGTGATCAGGGCAACACGGTCGTCATCATTGAACACAATCTGGATGTGATCAAAACAGCAGACTGGCTGGTGGATCTCGGGCCGGAAGGCGGCGCAGGCGGTGGCCAGATTATTGCCAGCGGCACACCTGAACAGGTCGCGAAAAATTCAGCCAGCTTCACCGGCAAGTATCTGGCGCCCTTGCTGCTGCCGAAAAAAGAAAAGAAACGCGCCTGATGGCAGTCTGCAGAAAAACGTTTGGCCGCTAAGCTCAGCTACGTGGCTGGCGCGGATAAAGCCGGCTCAGAGCAACTGTTTTTCGGCGCGCTCGATAGCCTCGGCCGCGCCTCTCAAAACCACCACATCCCCGGCTTCGAGTTGCATGTCGGCGGAAAAAGGCAAGCGAACCTTGCCTCGCCGAACCGCCGTAATTTCAGCGCCCAGTTCCGACAGATTAAGCGAACCGAGTGTCTTGCCAATCGCAGCAGCTTTGCCCTGCAAGGGCACAGAATGCAGTCTGACCTGCAAATGTTCCTCATCATCGGCAAGGTCATCAATGCCGTGAAAGTAACCCCGAAGTGATGCGTAGCGTTCGCTTCGGGCAGCCTGAACCCGCTGCACAACGCGACGCAAAGGCACGCCCATGAGCAACAGCGCATGGGAAGCGAGCATCAGACTACCCTCGATCGCCTCAGGCACCACTTCATCTGCGCCGCCGGCGCGCAGTTTGTCGAGATCATCTTCGCCCACACTGCGAACGATGGCAGGCAGCGCTGGCGCGAGTTCATTGGCAAAGTGCAGTGTTTTGAGCGCCATTTGTGTGTCCGCATAGGTAATCACCAAAGCCGCCGCACGATGAATGCCCGCTGCCATCAAACTTTCACGACGACTTGCATCCCCATAAGAGACTTGCCAGCCAGCGTTTTGTGCTTCCAGTACACGCTGCGGATCAAGATCCAGTGCGTGATAGGCGATTTTTTCTTCTTCAAGCAAGCGCGCCAGACTCTGGCCGCTACGCCCAAAACCCGCAATAAGAATATGCTTCTCTTCGCTGATCGTTCGCGAGGCGATGCGCGTGAGTGCGAGCGATTGCTGCATCCACTCATTGGCTGAAAGCTTCATCACAATGCGATCCGCATTGGCGAAAATAAACGGCGTGGCGAGCATCGACAAGACCACGGCTGCAAGTATCAATTGCACCAGATTCGCATCGACCAGCCCGAGAGCACCCGCCTGGTTAAGCAACACGAAGCCGAATTCACCACCCTGCGCCAAACCCAGGCCGGTACGCAATGCAACGCCCGGCGATGCACCAAACAGTCGGGCCAGCAGCGCGATCAGGCCGAACTTGATCAGCAGGGGTACGCTCAGCAGTACCAGCACCAGCAGCCAGTTTTCAATCACCAGGCGCATGTCGAGCAACATGCCAACGGTGATGAAAAACAGTCCGAGTAACACGTCGCGGAATGGCTTGATATCTTCTTCCACCTGTAATCGGTACTCGGTCTCGGAGATCAGCATGCCAGCGATGAATGCACCCAGTGCAAGCGATAAGCCAGCAATCTCGGTAATCCAGGCAGCACCCAGCGTAATCAGCAACAGGTTAAGCATGAACAGTTCTTGCGAGCGTCGCTGGACCACAATCCTGAACCAGCGACGCAAAAGCACCTGTCCGAAGGTAAGCAGCAATGTGAGCACGAAGACGGCCTTGAGTCCGGCCCAGGCAAGATCCTCAACGATGTCCGCGCCGGGATGCGCCAGCGCGGGTACCAGAATCAGCAATGGCACGACCGCCAGATCCTGGAACAGCAGGATGCTGGTAATGCGGCGCCCGTGTTCGCTCTCAAGTTCGAGTTTTTCTGTCAGGAGCTTGAGCACAATAGCCGTGGAGGACATGGACAGTGCGCCGCCAAGTGCAAACGAGGCACTCCAACCAATATCAAAGATCTTCGGCAAAAATTTTGCGAGCAAACCGCCACACAACATCGTGACAAGGATGGTGACCACCACTTGCGCCATACCCAGACCGAACACATTGCGTCGCATGGACTTGAGTTTGGGCAGGGAGAACTCAAGGCCGATGGAAAACATCAGGAAAACCACGCCAAACTCGGCCAACATATGCGTAGCCGGACTATTCGACGCGAGGCCCAGCGCATGCGGGCCGATCAGGATGCCCACCGACAGATACCCGAGCATCGGTGGCAGATGCATCATGCGAAATGCCACGACCCCGAGCACCGCAGCGACGAGCAGAATCAGGGTGAGTTCAAGGGCTGAGTACATAAGGTGTGGGCCGGGTCGCCTATCACAACGCGCGCTACAAAACGGTTTCCGCTGCAAGCCGCCGCCCGGCAAGGTTTTCTTGCGTCTGGCAGGTTTTTTGCTTTGGATCTTGGGCTATACTTTGCGCATGAGTTTACCGCATGAGCAAAATTCTTCGCATCAATTTGACAACGTTGCTGCATTACGCGCGTTAAAA
>JACCDH011556020.1_pt1 | contig 15490 bp, 13 predicted proteins | sample 7442481 | NCBI WGS metagenome assembly JACCDH01 (sample SAMN15323433, study PRJNA562643) | freshwater metagenome | isolation source: river surface water | place: USA:Blue River Watershed | collected 2017-08-15
CCTATGCCCAGGATCTCTCGAGCGACTTCGCCTACGAGATGCGCAAGCTGATGCAGACGCCGTGGTATCGGCAGGTGTTCCCCGGAACGCAGCTTGATCCAAAGCGCTCCGCAGTCGACGAGATCCGCACCACGCGGGGCGGCTACCGCCTCTCGACTTCGACAGGCGGTACGCTGACGGGGCGGGGCGGCGACGTCATCATCATCGATGATCCGATCAAGGCCAAGGACGCCCACTCCGAGGTCGTGCGCGAGAGCGCCTGGAAGTGGTTCACGGGGACAGTGCTCAGCCGCCTTAACAACCAGAAGAAGGGTGTGATCATCGTTGTGGCTCAGCGGCTCCATATGGAGGACTTGCCCGGTCGGCTGCTTGCGACTGACGGATGGCGCGAGCTTTGCTTGCCGCTGGTGGCCTGGCAGGATCAAAACATCCAGATTGCTCCGGAGCGCGTCGCCAACCGGCCCGCGGGCCATACACTCCACGACGAACGCTTTGGCCCCGAAGAGATCAAACGGCTCCGCGATGAAATGGGCGAGCGCGACTTCGAGGCGCAGTACAACCAGCGCCCGCTTCCACCCGGGGGAGCGCTGTTCAAGCTCGAGTGGCTCAAACGCTATGATGAGCGGCCCCCACGGCACCAGGTGGAGGGTATCTTCCAGAGCTGGGACACCGCCTACGATATCCGGGAACAGCACGACTACAGCGTTTGCTCGACCTGGGCGCTCTCTGGCAACCGCTACTACCTGCTCGACATCTACCGCGAGCGGCTGGAGTTCCCCGCGCTGCAAAGGGCGGTTTATCGCCTACGTGAGCAATGGAGCGCTGATGTGGTGATCCTCGAAGGGGTCGGTGCGGGGAAAAGCCTCCAACAGAACATTCGAGACCAGCATCGCAATCTTTGGGCTGTCGTTCTATCGCCGCTAAGCTCGAAGCAGGACCGTGCCTCGCAACAGAGCCCCAAGTTTGAGCGCGGCGAGGTCTACGTTCCGAGCAAGGCGCCATGGCTCGATACTTTTCTCTCCGAGCTGGCGAGCTTCCCGCATGCCAAGCATGATGATCAGGTCGACAGCGTCGTGCAGTTCCTTGGTGCGGTCGACACCGGCAAATTGCGCGGTTGGTTGCGGATTGTGCGAAGACGTTGAACCGCGCCCCATTTCAAGAAACCAGTATTCCGAGTGGAGACTGGTTCGCAGCGGACTGACAGGACCAAGTCGAGTGGATCTTCGACCTCGAGGAGTCGAAGTGTTTCGAAGCGAGGGGCAATGCTAGCCGGGACCACGGCGGCCGGACGTTTGTCTTAACGCCTCGGCCAAGCGAAGTACTAGGCGGGCTCAGCGCGCAACAGTCTGTCATGACGAATGATGAGACAACGTATGCCGAGGCGGACTAAACAATTGATCGATGTGAACCCTCGGCCGGGTAAGCCATAGCCACCCTGACATGTGGGGGCTTGAAGAATGAGTGATGGCATGCTGGTCGGACGCACGTGCTTGATCACCGGTGCATCGTCGGGTCTGGGTGCACACTTCGGGGCACTTTTTGTGCGTGCCGGTGCCAATGTCGTCCTGGGCGCGCGTCGTCTTGATCGTGTCGTGGAACTCGCGCGGTCGCTCGGCGACCAGGCTTTGGCGGTTCAGTTGGACGTGACAGACGAGACATCGATCAACGCGGCATTCGATGCGGCTGAAGCTAAGTTCGGGGTGGTCGATACTGTCGTTGCGAATGCTGGCACGCAGGCGGCTGGGCGTTCTACTGACGTGCAATTGGAAGCCCTGAGGCAGGTCATCGACACGAATCTGACAGGTGTATACCTGACCGCCCGCGAGGGTGCGCGGCGTTTCATCCAGAGTGGCAATGCGCAGACTGGCCGCGGCCGAATAATCCTGATCGGATCGATCACCGCGCATCTCAATGGTGAAGGCGACAGTGCCTACGCGGCGTCCAAAGCGGCTGTTGCACATCTTGGCCGCAACATGGCGCGGGAGTGGATACGGCAGGGAATCAACGTCAATACCGTGCAGCCAGGCTACATTGCCACGGAGATGGCTGGGCACTGGTTCGCAAGCGAGGGCGGCAAGGCGCATATAGCGGGGCTTCACCGTCGCCGACTCCAGCCAGTCGAAGGGCTCGACGGTATCATGCTTTACTTCGCCAGCGATGCCTCAGCCTGGACGACCGGCGCCACCATCACCGTTGATGATGGCCAATCGCTCTGACGCATCAGATAACGCAGCAAAGGAAGGACCCATGACGGAACGTGCGAACTTAATCGCTGACCGGGTAGAGGCCTTTGTCCGGAACGTCGTTATTCCTTACGAACAAGATCCGCGGATCGAAGTCCATGGCCATGGACCGCCGGATGACTTGGTGGCGGAAATGCGCGCCCTGGCCGACGAGGCAGGCGTCCTCACACCACACATTCTTGCTGACGGATCGCATTTGAGCCAGCGAGAGACGGCAGTCGTGCTTAAGCAGTCGGGGCTGTCACCCTTGGGGCCTGTCGCGGTGAACACAATGGCTCCGGATGAGGGTAACATGTACCTTCTTGGCAAGCTCGGTTCGCCCGAGCAGAGGTCGCGGTTTCTGGCGCCATTGGTTGCCGGTAGCGCGCGATCAGCCTTCTTTATGACTGAACCTGCTGCGGAAGGCGGTGCGGGTGCCGACCCTTCAATGATGCAGACCCGCTGCTGGCGGGATGGCAACCACTGGGTCATTAATGGTCGCAAGGCCTTCATTACCGGTGCCCAAGGTGCACAGGTCGGCATTGTCATGGCCAAGTCCGACGATGGTGCCTGCATGTTCCTGGTCGACCTGCCTGACCCTGCGGTTCGGGTCGAACGACTGCTGGACACGATCGACAGCTCGATGCCCGGTGGCCATGCCGTGATCGCGATCGACAACCTGCGCGTTCCTGCCGATCAGATGCTCGGCGAGAGCGGGGAAGGCTTTTCCTATGCGCAGGTTCGGCTAAGCCCAGCCCGTCTATCTCACTGCATGCGATGGCTCGGCGCTGCGACCCGCGCTCATGAGATTGCGACAGCCTATGCCTGCAAGCGCGAAGCGTTCGGCAAACTTCTGGTCGATCATGAAGGCGTGGGTTTCATGCTGGCCGAGAACCTTATTGATCTCAGGCAGTCGGAGCTGACGATCGACTGGTGCGCCGGCGTTCTTGATAGCGGATCGCTTGGCACATCCGAGAGCTCATTGACCAAAGTCGCTGTCTCGGAAGCACTGATGCGGGTGGCAGACCGTTGCGTTCAGGTCATGGGCGGAACTGGCGTTTCGGGGGACACGGTCGTAGAACAGATCTTTCGAGAGATCCGCGCCTTCCGCATCTACGACGGGCCAACCGAAGTGCACAAGTGGTCTTTGGCCAAGAAGGTCAAGCGGGATTACCTGAGAGATCAGGGGCAATGAGCACAGTCGACGCGAATAGCGGAACCACTGCGGTTCGCCCTGGCTATGGCTTTGACGATGCAGCCTTGAAGTCGTGGCTGACCTCCCACGTTCCCGGTTTCACCGGCCCGTTGACCGTTCGGCAGTTCCGCGGCGGACAATCGAACCCAACTTACCTGCTGACCACGCCGGCCAAACAGTATGTTCTGCGGCGCAAGCCACCGGGAACGCTGCTGAAGGGAGCGCACGCGATCGAGCGTGAGGCCGAGGTCCTGATTGCCCTTGCACGGGCTGATTATCCGCTTGCCCAGGTGCACGGTATCTGCACCGACCCGCAAGTGATTGGCACACCGTTCTACATCATGGACATGGTAGAAGGTCGGATCTTCTGGGATGCCGCGCTGCGCGATATGCCGAAGGGCAGCCGCGCCGCAATCTACGATGCCATGAACGATGCCTTGGCGCGCCTGCACCGGGTCGATTATCTGGCGGTCGGGCTTGGCAATTATGGCCGGCCCGGGAATTACTTTGAACGTCAGATCGCCCGTTGGTCACGTCAGTACGAAGAAGACACAGATGCTGGGCGGCATCCCGATATGGACCGCGTGATCGATTGGCTACGCAGCAACATCCCGGTCGATGACGATGAGACTAGCCTGATTCATGGCGACTTCCGGATCGACAACCTCATCTTCCATCCGACCGAGCAGCAGGTCGTGGCGGTGCTCGACTGGGAGCTTTCGACACTTGGGCACCCAGGGGCCGATTTTGCTTATAATGCCATGATGTACCGGATGCCGCCGCATATCGTTGCAGGCATTGGTGGGCTGGACCCGGTTGCGCTGGGACTACCGAACGAGGCGGACTACGTTTCTGCCTATTGTGCCCGGACCGGCCGCACAGCGATGCCAGGGTACGGCTTCTACATGGCGTTTAATTTTTTCCGACTCGCCGCGATTTTCCATGGGATCAAGGGACGGGTACTGCGCGGAACGGCCGCGAGCGCGCAGGCCAGCCAGCGCGCTGCCATGTTGCCGGAATTGTGCGCACTCGCATGGCATCAGGTCGAGCTTGCTGCCGAGTAAGGCTGCCGCCAGGCCCGGGCGATCAGTTTCGGGCTTGCAGGCCCAAAATGAACGTCCCGCAGAGCTCTTGCGCGACTTCCTCGGGTGGGCGCTTCTTGTGGATGGCCGGATACCATTTGTAGGCCCAGTTACACATCCCGAGGAAGGCATAGGTGGTCAGTTCGACGTCGCGCGGCGCAAACTCCCCGGAATCAATTCCTTCCTGGATCGACCTCGAGATGAGGCCAAGGTAGTCGTTCCGCCGCTTGCGGATCTTCTTGCGCATGTCCCCTTCAAGATCGTTGTAGTGATCCATGAAGGCGCGGACATAGCCGGGATGCTCGGCAATCTGCTTCAGGATATCCGTGCAGGCCAGTAGCAACCGTTCCGCCGGTGGCACGGTCGAGCGGGCGAGATTTTCTAGCCCATCGAGCAGCGCATCCATGTGCAGCTCGTGGATCGCGTAGAGGATATCCACCTTGGATTTGAAATAGTGGTAGAGCGTCGGCTTGCCCAAGCCAACCTCGTCGGCAAGCATCTGCATGCTCGCCTTGTGATACCCGACCTTGTCAAACAAGGTGGCGCCATTCTGCAGGATGGCCATCCGCTTTTCGTCGTGGGCGTCAGTAGTTGGACGCGCTTCGCGCTTAGTCTTGGTCATTTTCATACCTTAGAGAGGGGTGACTGCTCATGCAAATCCGTGCCAGTTGGACGTTGTGTATCATTGCGCGACTGCTCCGCCATCGACCGCCATCTCCGCTGCGGTAATATAGCTGGCCTCGTCGCTTGCCAGAAAAACGACGGCGGCGGCGACTTCCTCAGCCCGGCCCAGCCGCCCCATTGGTACGCGCGTCAACCGGCGCGCAATCACTGCAGGATCGGCGGCCAGGATGGCGCGTGCCATGTCGGTTTCTATCGGTCCCGGGTGGACGGAATTGCAGCGGATGCCTTGCGCTGCATACTGCGTGCCTACGGATTTGGTGAACACCCGCACTGCCGCTTTGCTCGCGGCATAGGCTGCTTCCATGTTTTGCCATTGTCCTAAGGCCGCAGCAGATGAGAGGTTTACGATCGAACCGCCCCCATTGCGAAGCATCAACGGGATTGCATGATGCGTGCCCAGGAATACGCTTCGGGCATTGATGGTCATGACCCGGTCCCAATCGGCCACGGGCCGCTGGTCGATCGGCATGATCGGCAGGGCAACACCGGCATTGTTGACCAGCACGTCGAGGCGGCCCTGTTCTGCAACAATCCGGTCAAGGACTGCGCACCAGTCTTGTTCCTGAGAGACATCAAGCGTTGCGAAATGGGCAGTGCCGCCGGCGGCGCTAAGGCCTTGGGCCAGAGCCTGCCCAGCATCAGCCGCGATGTCGGCAAGGTAGGCAGTCGCGCCTTCGCGGATAAAGGCTTCGGCGATCGCCGCGCCAATCCCCTGCGCAGCCCCGGTGACGAGCGCGACCTTGCCTGCAAGGCGGCCGCCGGACGGACCGGTCATTGCCCCTCCAGTGCGTTGATGGTTGCCACCCAGGCAGAAAGACCGCCAACTGGCACCGCGCAAAGGATCGCCTCGTAAAGCTCGGTCTCGCTTGCCCCGGCGGTGAGGGCGCCGCGGGCATGGACTGCGGCGAGCGGGTGATAATCGGACGCGATCACGGTCACGAGCAGCAGTTCGGCGTTTTTCTTGCCGATTGGCGTCGTTGCCAAGGTGCCTTCGCGCATCAGGTAATAGGCCTCTGCCGCAACCGGAACATGATCGACCAGTTTGCCCAACGAAACTGGCATCTTGCCAAAGTAGGCCAGGAAATTGTCCCGAGCTTCGCCGGGCGTAACGGCGATTTCCTGTAGCGGTGTGTCCGGATCGGCGCGGTCAGGATAGACCGCATTGACGATCTCGAGAAAGCGCAACGCCGCGCCTTCGCCGCGAACGCTGCACAGGATCGTCACCCCGGCCGAGGCTTCGGCAAAAGTCAGTCCGGCCGCCTCGCCGCGCTCCAACTCGCGCCTGGCAAGGTCGACATAGCCCTTGGTGCTGGCGGCCACGGCCACGAACAGCGCCTTGATCCGTGCGGGCAGTGCGGAATCGTGATCGATTACCTGGCGAAAGCGGGCATAGCCGGCCAGCGACTTTGGCGCGTTGGCGCGTAGTAGCGGGGTCGACAAGAGTGCGTTGGAGAGTGTCATGACTGACTTTCATGCGAACGACGGTTACCCGCCCAACTGGCCGGTCGAGACATCTAGGGCGCGATATTTCGCGCTGTCAATGGCGCGAACCAGACTATTGAGCAGTTGACGTCCGACCGGTCGGTCGCCTAACGATCTACTCAATCGAAGAGGACAATGGAGGCAGGAATGCGCGATTGGAATGGCAAGGTAGCCGTGATCACGGGGGCTGGCAGCGGCATGGGCGCTGCGATGGCCCGCCTGTTCGCCAAGACGGGCATGAAGGTTGTCGTGGCCGATATCGACTTGTCGACTGCCGAGACGGTTGCCGCCGAAATCGTTGCCGCTGGCGGCGAAGCCGTTGCCTTCCGCTGCGATGTTTCTAGCCAGGACGAGGTCCAGGCGATGGCCAACCGGGCGTGGGATCATTTCGGCACGGTCAACGTGCTGGTCAACAATGCCGGGATCGTTCCCTCTGGCCGCTACCGGCCGATCTGGGAGTTTCCGCTAGAAGACTGGCGCTGGTCGTTTGATGTGAACATGATGGGAGTGGTCCACGGAATTCGCTCGTTCATCCCTCGGATGATCGCGGAAGGCGTCGATGGCCATGTGGTAACGACGGCCTCGGTCGCCGGGCTGATCAGCGGGGCCGGTTCACCGGTTTACAGCGCTTCGAAGCATGGTGCCGTGCGCGCGACCGAGGCGCTTTATGCCTCGCTGCGCGACATCGGATCGCCGATCGGCGTGACATTGCTGTGCCCGGGCCTGGTCAACACCAACATCTATCGTTCCGAACGCAATCGACCGCAGGACCTTTCGCCCGAGCAGGGCGTGGCGGAGGAAACCCCAGAACTGCAGGCGATTGCCGACAACCTCTATCGCAGCGCCATCACGCCTGAAGCGGTGGCGGACATGGTGTTTGACGCGATGGAGCGCCGCCAGTTCTATCTGCTGACCTCCGATAACTACGACAACTCGATTCGCGAGCGGGCCGACGCCATGCTGGCTCGGCGTAACCCCGAGTTCGAAAGTCTGCTGGCGCTCAGCAAGGTGGACATCGACGACAAGGATGCTGCCTGATGGGGCAGCTGGACGGTCGGATCGCGCTGGTCAGCGGCGCTGCATCGGGAATCGGATTAGCCATTGCGCGGCGCTTTGCCGCTGAAGGGGCCAAGGTCGTGGCGACCGACCGTTCTGGCGACGAATTGGCCGGCGTCGTCGCGGATCTCCCCGGCACCGGCCACCATGCGCTGGTGATGGACGTGACCGAAGAGGCTGGCTGGATCGCCGCCGCCGAACTGATCGAGCGCGACTATGGCAAGCTCGACGTGCTGGTAAACAACGCCGGCTATGGCACTTTCCGCTCGATCCGCGAAACCAGCCTTGAGACCTGGCGGGCGATCATTGCTGTTAATCTGGACAGCGTGTTCCTGGCCACCAGGTACCTACTGCCCGCGCTGGAAAAGTCGGGGCGGGGCTCGATCATCAACATGTCGTCGGTGCGCGGGATTGTCGCCGGTAATAACGCCTCGTCCTATTCCGCCGCGAAAGGCGGGGTGCGGATGCTGACTAAGTGCATCGCAGTGGAATGCGCCGAACTTGGCAACGGAGTACGCGCCAATTCGCTCCATCCGGGGCATATCGAAACACCGCTGACGGCGGCGGCCTATTCCGATCCCGAAACCGCGCGTGCCTTCCTCGCCCACACACCTCTGGGCCGATTCGGCAAGCCTGAGGATGTGGCTTCGGCCGCGTTGTTCCTTGCGAGTGAGGAGTCGGCCTACATGACTGGCGCAGAACTGGTCGTCGATGGGGGGATGACCGCGATATGAGCGCAGCCCGGCCCGCAGGGATCGCCGGAGAGCAAGCCTTTCCGTTGCTGTTCGAGCCGCTGTCGATTGGTCGCGAGACGCTCCAGAACCGCGTCGTGATCTTGCCTCACGGCACCAGCATGCTGCGCGACGGGGCAATTACTGCCGATGACATCGAGTACTACCGGCGCCGAGCCGCTACCCGGCCTGGCATGATCGTGACCGGTGCTGCCGTGGTTCACCCATCATCGGCGCGGCGCCAGCGCGTGCTGGTCGAAGATTACAGCGACCATGTTCTGCCCGGGCTTGCCGAACGCGCCGCGATGATGCGCGGTTACGGCGTCGTGCCAATCGGCCAGCTTGTCCATCTCGGGCGCGAACTGATTGGCATGGACAGCGACATTCCGGCGATGGCGCCGTCGGCCATCCGTTCGCCGCGCGATCCTTTTGCGCCGCGCGAGATGGATCACCGAGACATTGCCGAGATCGTTGCCGCCTTTGGCCACTCGGCTGCCAACCTTAAGGCAACCGGCCACGCCGGAACCGAGATCCATGCCGCCCACGGCTATCTGCCTGCGCAGTTCCTTTCGCCTGCGACCAACCACCGCGAAGATGCCTATGGCGGCGATCCGGAACGGCGCTTTCGCTTTCTGCAAGAGCTAATCGAGGCCATCCGTACCGATTGCGGCGATGACTTTATCTTGGGCGTCCGACTGAGCGCTGACGAGGAAACGGGTGAGGGGATCGAAATCGCCGACACCTTGCGGATTGTCGAGCAGCTCCAGGTGATGGGCGGTGTCGACTATGTTAGCATTACGCTGGGCACGCGCGGCGCCTATGTGAAAGACCTGACCCAGCCCGAAGCGACCGCGGCCCGCGCCGCCGGGATTGTGCGCGCCAATTGCGATCTTCCAGTAATCGTCGGCCAGCGGATCACCCGGCCAGACCTTGCCGAGCAACTGCTGGCAGATGGCCAGGCTGACATGATCGGCATGGCCCGGGCCTTCATCGCCGACCCCGACTGGCTCGCCCGCGTGCGCGAGGGGCAGTTCGAGCGGGTGCGTCCATGCCTCGGGCTCAATCAGGATTGCCGGGCTTTTGCCCCGCATCTGCACTGCGCGGTCAATCCCGGAGCAGGGCGCGAGCGGGTTGCTCCCTTCGACGGGAAGGTGCCGGTCAAAGGCCAGCGCAAGATTGCCGTCATTGGCGGAGGCCCAGCCGGGCTTGAACTCGCTCGCGCCAGCGCTCTGCGCGGCCATCAGCCGCAAGTGTTCGAAGCCAGCGACGGGGTCGGGGGGCAGTTTCTTTTTGCAGCATCGGTCCCGCACCGCGCGGGCCTGCGCAAACTGATCGACTTCTACCAGACCGACCTCCGCCGTCTGGCCGTGCCGATCCACCTCGGCGCGCGGGTGGAGACTAGCGCGGAACTCGGCGCGGAGTTCGACGATGTCGTGATCGCGGTAGGAGCCAAGGCGCGAAACCTACCAGAAGAGTTCGCCCAGCCCAACGTCATGAGCTGGTGGTCCGTCCTTTCCGATGGCGCTCCCGCACCGACTGGCCAGGGTCATGCCATCATGGTCGATGATGGAACCGGTTTTTGGTGGAACTATGGCGTCGCTGAGGCACTGGTGGTTGCCGGTTGGACAGTTACTTACGTGACCCCTGCGGCCACAGTTGGTTACCAGATTCCCGTCGAAAGCATGGGACCGTTGCTGGCGCGCTTGGGCCGAGGCAACACGCGCTTCCGGATCCTGACGCAGCTGTTTGGGCTGGATGGATCAAGCGCGCAACTGATCGACATGACCAGCGGCGCGGTTGAGGAAGTGGCCTATGATCTGGCCGTGCTGCAAACCGGCCGGGAACCGCTGCAGTTGCGCGAAGAGGCGGCATTTGCGCCCGCTCGCGTGCACCGGATCGGGGACTGTGTTGCGGCGCGGCGCATGGCCAATGCCGTGTTCGATGCCCAGCAACTGGGCATGGCATTCTAAAGACCCGGTCAGCTTTTTGACTGACCGGGTACCCCCTATTGACTGATGATCAGATCTCGGCCCCGGCTGCTCGCGCTTCGGCAAGCGCAGCATTTGCAAGGGGTTCGATCCTCGCAATGATCCGCTCGGCGCTGCTGTCGGTCGCGACGCCGTCGCGCATCCGCCCGGCCACGCCCTGCAGGATTGCCGCAACCCGGAACAGGTTGAATGCCCGATAGAAGCCAAAGGCAGCAGCGCCCACTTCTATCCCAGTGCGCGCCGAATAGGCGGTAACGTACTCGTTAAGGGTCGGGATGCCGAGCATAGCCAGGTCTGCGCCGTTCAGAGTGCCGCGATCGTCGACACCCTCGGGGCGGTACCACTCCATACAATGATACATGAGGTCGCCAAGCGGGTGACCGATGGTCGAGAGTTCCCAGTCGATGACCGCGATGATCCGTGGTTCGGTAGGGTGGACGATAAGGTTGTGAAACGAGTAGTCGCCATGGATGATCGTCGATCGACCATCATCTTCGGGCACGGCGTTGGGCAGCCACTCGATCAGCTTGTCCATCGCTGCGATCGTGCGGGTCTGCGACTGCTGATATTGCTGCGACCAGCGGCTGATCTGCCGGGCAAAGTAATTTCCGGGTCGGCCGTAGTCCTCAAGCCCGATCGCCTCGTAGTCGATCTGGTGCAGCCGAGCGAGGGTCTCGTTCGCCGAATCGTAGATCGCCGTCCGTTCTTCCGGGGACAGGTCTGGCATCTTCGAATCCCAGAACACTCGGCCTTCGACGTGTTCCATCACGTAGAAGATGGTGCCGATAACATCTGGCTCTTCGCACAGGCACAGCGGCTGCGGCACGGGATACCCGACTGACTTGAGCGCCTTGGTCACCCGGAATTCGCGGTCCACTGCGTGCGCCGATTTCAGCAGCACGCCAGGCGGCTTGCGCCGCATGACGTAGCGCGCGCCTGGCGTGGTAAGCAGGTACGTGGGATTGGATTGCCCGCCATCGAATTGCTTGACCGACAGCGGGCCGGTAAAGCCGGGGATCGCCCCGGCCAGATAGCTTTCCAGCCGCGCGACATCGAACTCTGCGCCGCTGCGGACCTCGCCGACCTGCCCGATATATTTCTTGATTGCTGTCACGTCAGCCCGTGCTCCTTGCGTGGAGGTCTCGCTCACCGGTACTTTTTCGCTTCGAGGTGCGAGAGCTGCCGGCAGTGCACTTCATCGGGGCCGTCAGTCAGGCGAACGATGCGGGTGTTGGCGTAGAGCTCGGCTAGGCCGAAATCGTTGCTTACGCCGCCGCCGCCATGGGCCTGGATCGCTTCGTCGACGATGCGCTGGGTGATCTGGGGCGCCCTGATCTTGATCATCGCGATCTCGGCGCGGGCCGCCTTGTTGCCGACCGTGTCCATCATGTAGGCAGCCTTGAGGCAAAGCAGTCGCATCATTTCGATATCGGTGCGTGATTCGGCGATGCGCTGCTCCCAGATGCTGTGCTCGATGATCGGCTTGCCAAAGGCGACACGGGTGCTGAGCCGGCGGACCATCTTTTCCAGCGCGACTTCGGCGGTCGCAATGTTGCGCATCGTGTGATGGATGCGGCCCGGCCCAAGCCTGCCCTGCGCGATTTTGAATCCGCGGCCTTCACCAACCAACATGTGATCGGCCGGGATACGGACATTGTTGAGCTTCACTTCAAAGTGGCCGTGCGGGGCATGGTCGTAACCAAAGACCGGTAGATAGCGGACGATCTCGATGCCCTTGGCATCGCGCGGCACGATGACCATCGATTGCTGGCGATAGGTCTCTGCCGAAGGATCGGTCTTGCCCATAAGGATGAAGAAATCGCACTTCGGATGGCCGGCGCCAGACGACCACCACTTGCGACCGTTGATGACATACTCGTCGCCCTCGCGGCGGATCTCGGTCTGGATGTTCCGGGCATCCGAGGAGGCGACATCCGGTTCGGTCATAAGGAAGGCCGAACGTGTTTCGCCATTGGCGAGCGGGATCATGTAGCGCCGCTTCTGTTCTGGCGTGCCATAGCGATGCAGCACTTCGAAGTTGCCGGTATCGGGGGCCATGCAGTTGAACACTTCGGTCGCCCACGACACGCGGCCCATCAGCTCGGCAATTGGGGCATATTCCAGGTTGGTCAGGCCGACGCTGGTGAAGAATTCATCGTCATGGTCCGACGGCGGCATGAAGATGTTCCAGAGCCCTTCGGCGCGGGCCTTGGCCTTCAGCTCTTCAAAGACCGGCGGAATCTCGGTCCAGCGGTCAAGCTTGGCGCTCTGCTCTTCATAGACCGGGATGTTCGGGTAGATGTTCTCATCCATAAACTTCTGGACGCGGTTCATCCAGTGCTTGGACTTTTCGGACTGTTCGAAATGCATGGACGTGCCGTTCCGTATTGCGTGGGTCCGCACAGGGCGGGATGACACTTGTTTAATCGACCGTCCGGTCGGTTGTCAACCGATCGGTCGACTTTTACGCTTGACAATCGACCGACCGGTCGAGGAAATCGCGAGTAGAAGGATGACCAGAAAATGACCAAGCGGCTCGAAGATTCCCCCCTGTTGCGCCACTATGCGCCCTATACTGTGTCAGGCTATCGCCTGTTTCGGCAGATCATCGAGACCGATGGGGCGATCTCGGCTGACATTAAGACGCTGCTGGTCGCGGTGGCGGCCGTGGCGCGAGGCAAGGATGAACTGGCGCTCGCCGAGCTTGAACGCGGAGCCCGGCTGGGCATCACGATTGGCCAGGCTGTGGCCGGTCTAATCGTGCTGAGTAGCCTGCGAGGTGAAGCTGCTGCGATGACCTTCGAGGCATTGCTGGCGAAGGTTTATGGTCCCGCGGCCGATGCGGCTCCGGTCGAGCAGATTCCGGTTGCTCCCGGCGAGGCGCAGCACAATTTCGAGACCTATTTCGGGCAGGTTCCGGTGCCGCTACAGGTGATGCTCGATCGCCTGCCTTTGGGGGCTGACGCCTACTACCTGATGCGGCGCGGCAGCATCGATGCCAATCCGCTTAGCCCCAAGCATGGCGAATTCCTGCTGCTGTCGATTTTGGCGGCCGACTACAGCCCGATGACTGCAACTCATGTCCGCGGGGCGCGCAATGCAGGCGCAACTGACGAGGAAATCGCCGAGGCAATTGTCTGCGGCATTCCGGCAGGCGGGATCGCCGCATGGATGGCTGCCGCACCATTCCTAGCAGCGTGATGAACGTAAGTTCGAGCGGGTGGAACGGCGCCAAAGCCAATCGACAGTGGGTGCTGACCCGCCGGCCAACCGCTGTTCCACAGCCGGAAGACTTTGCATTGGTCGAAGCGGCGGTCGCGCCGCCGGCGCCGGGTCAGGTGCTTCTGCGCAACCACTACCTCGCAATGGACCCGGCGATCCGCAACGTGCTCGGGCAGGGTGGGGCCTACGCTGACCCGCTGCCGCTTGGGCAACCGGTGCGTGGCATGGTGCTGGGCGAAGTGGTGGCGAGTAACGATCCGGCCCTAGCCGTGGGCGATCATGCCTGGGGCTTCGGGACCTGGTCAGACTACAGCTGCGTTGCTGCAGCGGGCCAGGTGCGGGTGCAGGGGGGCGGTGACCTCGCCATGCACCTTCATCACTTTGGCACGATCGGCCTCACCGCCGCTTATGGCCTGTTCGAGATTGCTTCCTTGCGCCCAGGCGATTCGGTGCTCGTGACTGGAGCGGCCGGCGCTGTTGGCTCGATGGTCGGGCAACTCGCGCGTGCGGCAGGCGCGGCGCGGGTGGTCGGCATTGCTGGCGGCCCAGCGAAGTGTGCGCGGGCGGAGCAAAGCTATGGCTATGACCTGTGCCTCGATTACAAGGCGGCCGACGACTTGGCGGCTGCGCTGGCCGCGGCCATGCCACAAGGCATCGATGTCGTGTTCGACAATGTCGGCGGTGCGCAACTTGAGTTGGCGATCGACAATATCGCCAAGGATGGCCGGATCGCCTTGTGTGGCATGATCAGCGGCTATGGTGCGGCTAAAGCTCCGTCAGGACCGTCCAATCTCTGGAACCTGGTGGCCCGGACGGCTCAGATGCGCGGATTTCGGGTCACTGATGTGATGGTCGATGAAGAGCGCCGGCTCGCGCTGTTGCGCCCAGTTGCCGAACTGTTGTCCAACGGTGTGCTCAAAGCCGACATGGATATCCGCGAGGGGCTCGACCAGGTCCCCACCGCATTTGCCGCCCTGTTCGACGGGACTAACGCCGGTCGGCTGCTAGTGCGCTTGCCATGAGGCAGGTGCGAGAGCTTACGTGCCCCCCTGGCAAGACCGATTGACAGGTTTCCCGCAAGTCGATAAGCGTTCACCCGAACGGTCGGTCGGGAGTTGCGAAGGCGCGAACTGCCGGATACCGTCGGGACACGAATTTCACAGGAGATACACATGGCTGTCGAAGAAAAGGATGTCATTCAGGTCGAAGTGGCCGACAACGGAATCGCCACTATCTGGCTGAACCGTCCGCACGTGCGGAACTGCGTCAGCCCCCAGTTGCTGCGTGACCTTGAGGCCGCAGTCGACAAGGTTGCAGAAGACGACAAGATTCTTGCAGTTGTGTTCCGCGGTCGCGGCAACACTTTCTGCGCTGGAGCGGACCTCGGTCAGCTCGTCGGCCCCGTGCTACACGAAACCAGCACGTCGTTGCAGCTCGCGATCGATTCGGCGCGCACCTACGACAAGATCTACAACATGAAGAAGCCGACGATCGCCTGCGTCGAAGGCTATGCCGTTGCCGGCGGCTTCGAACTGTTTATCTCGTGCGACTTCGCGATCGCTGCCGATGATGCCAAGATCGGTGACTTCCACATCCGCCGCGCGCTGTTTGGCGGCGCCGGCCCAATCTATCGCCTGCCGCGCTACATCGGCATGCGCAAGTCGAAGGAGCTGATGCTCACCGGCAAGCTGCTCTCGGGCAAGGAATGCGTTGAGTGGGGTCTCTGCAATGCCTCCGCACCCAGCGACCAGCTTGACCAGCTGATCCAGGATTTCTGCGCTCCGCTGATCGACAAGAGCCCGTTCTGCATGTGGATGACCAAGATGGC
>JACCDH010213889.1_pt1 | contig 15480 bp, 14 predicted proteins | sample 7442481 | NCBI WGS metagenome assembly JACCDH01 (sample SAMN15323433, study PRJNA562643) | freshwater metagenome | isolation source: river surface water | place: USA:Blue River Watershed | collected 2017-08-15
AATGGCGCGAATTATCCGCGATGTTGCGGTGGCTTTTTTTGATCTAAAACAAGCTTTGGGTTGTGGGCATGTTAAAACGTGGCTGTCCTGCTTTGGTTCTAAGTTTTGGGTAGGGTAGAGAAAAGGTTGCTTTAATAGATTGGTTTGAGAGGTGATGTAAGTAAAAGTTGATGTTGAAAAGTGCCTGTCTAGGTTTAGTTTGTGGGTTTAGTTTGATTTTAGGTCTTGGCATGATGTCATCCTGACAAATTATCCATAAGCTTTAACTGTGGTTGCAAAAATGTTAAAGTCAAGCCAAAGAGTGGATGTCCGAGTTTAGTTTATGAGCTTTAATTGGGGTTGCAAAAATGTTAAATTCAAGTCAAAAAGTGGATGTCCGGGTTTAGGGTTTAGTTAGACTTAAAGGAATTATTAAAATGAAATATATTGTTTTTTTTCTTGTTTCTTATTTTTCGGTTTTTTCTGTAAAGGCGGATATCGAAAGTAAAGTGGGTGTGGTTGGCTGTGATTATAAAAATCGTGATTTATATAATCCTGAATGGACGGCAGGTAACAATTATATTACAAGTGAAGAGTTTATTTCAAATATTTTGCATAAACAGAGTGAAATAATGGAGGAGTTGGTTAAGGCTGGGGCTGAAAAGCAAGTGGAAAAAATAAATGTCCCAAATGTCGATGATTACATAATTGAAATTACAAATATTAATAATGATGGCAAGTTTAGCTTTTATAAGTCCTCTAGAATTGAAAATAGTGTATGGCAGACCTCAGAAGAAAAGCTTTTAGGGTATTGCTTTGAAATTTCGATTGAATCAAAGTTTTTTAAAAAATTAATTGACAATGATTACATTAACAGCAATTTTGAAAGTGAGAATAATGTTTTCTATATAGTTGATGATGAAGGGTCCACATACTTGAAAATATTATACAAGTCTAAAAAAGTTGACTCAGTTTATTTTTACGCAAGTTTCGATTAGAAACTAAACAAGGCCGGAAACAATTCAAAAATTAGATAGCCTCGGTTGGTGTTATGTGTGAATAATGGGGCTGTCCAAATTCAAAAGTGGTTAGTAAATAATTGTGTTTTTCAAAAGTAAAAATAAAATGATCTTGTGCAGCCACTTTTTCTTAGGAATATTTGCTGTCCTATAACCATTCTCCAGCCTTGAGTTGTGGCGCCGAACTCACTGCCGATGCCAATTGAGTTCGTGCTGGCGATATGGCAAGTTAAGCGCTATTCGTTCAATCGGTTACGTTCACATGAAACACTCTGCTTTGCGGATCACCTTTGTAAGCCTTATCAGCCTATTCCCTCATGCTGCTAGCTCTGACATTCGTCTCCAATTAGAGTCCTCAACGAAATCAGAGTCTTCAACGAAATCAGAGCCTTCCGTATCCGCGATGCCGCCTAACATCCAATGGCCAAACGGCGCCAAAGCGGCGGTGAGTTTATCCTATGATGATGCGCTCAATAGCCAGTTAGATAATGCGGTACCGGAGTTGGCCAAACATGGCTTTCGGGCAACTTTTTATCTGACGCTAAGTGCGCCTGCTTTTATTAAGCGCCAAGCCGAGTGGCAGCAATTGGCCGCTGCTGGGCATGAGCTTGGTAATCACACGATCCATCATGCTTGCCATGCATCGAAGCCGGGGCGGCAATGGGTGGCTGCAGACAAAGATTTAGCAACGTGGCCAGTTGCCAAAATCAGCGCAGAAATCCATGCGGCCAATGCGCAGTTACAACAACTCGATGGCAAAACGCTACGCACTTTCACGCCGCCTTGTAGTGAAACGCGAGCCAGCGATGGCGACTATTTGCCCGCAGTCGCGTCTCTTTTTTCTGGAATTAAAGTGGAAGGTCCGCCGGTGCAATCGCAAACTCAGTTAACTCAACAACAATTGCCGACCTGGTTTGTTCGAGCACCGACTTTAGCACAGTTGATTGACTACACCGAGCAAGCGGCGGCGCATGGCACCATTGCAAGCATCACTTTTCACGGCGTGGGCGCTGATCATTTAGCGGTTGATACTGAGGTCCATCACCAATTTCTCGGGTATTTAGCCAAAAATCGCGATAAATTTTGGGTGGATTCGTATGCCAATATTCGCCAGCATCTGCAGAGTGAATTAACCAAACACCAGACTCAATAAGCCAAAAGTTAGCGCAGGAACTGACTTTAATGCATCTGACTTATATAACTGGCTGTAGTGAAACTAGCATTAGCGAAACTAACTTGAGCGCACCTGTTGTTTTAACCGGAGTTTTTCAGCTTCTGCTGCAAAAACTCAGCAATCCTCGCCACCAGCCACTCGCTATCCTCCAGCGGTAAATCATGGCCTGCGCTGGCATGGCTAAATAGCGGTGCTTGTAATTTCACGGCAAGCGCGTGGCTACATGCAGCCGACACCAGCCTATCTTGCACACTCGATAAAATCTGGATTGGGCAGCTTGGAATTTGCCTGATGCGAAACTGGCTGGCGGCCCAGAGTTGACGCAGGGCGTTGGCGCGCGTTACCGGGCATTCTTTGGCCCATTGCTGCCACTTTGCTAAAATGGCTGGGTTTATTGGCGAGTTCACCGTCATTTGCCAAATCAGTTGTTCACGCTGGTGCGATGTGGTCACTAATGCTTGCAACACGTTCAGATAATTCTGCGGTTTAAAGCGTTGCCATACTGGGCTTAGGCCGGCGCTACTGCTGTTGATGAGTGTCAGCGAGTTAATTTGCTGGGGGGCCGCGTTCGCCCAATCCAATGCCAACATGCCGCCCATCGAGATGGCAATCACATCAACAGGGTGTTGTTGATACTGTGGGTAGCGCAGCTGCCACTGTGCCTGCAGTTGCGCCCGCAGTGCAGGAATAGTGCTGGCGGAGCGCAGTTGATACAGCGCGCCACAACCTGGCAAATCTAAACACAGCACTGGCCGTTGTAACGCCTCGGCCAGTTGGTTTGGAAAATTCAGCCAGTGCCTGCTTTCGCGCAGCAAACCGCGCAGTAATAACACTGGTGCTTGCGCTGGGTGCTGCACTGAGGGTTCTGCTTTGGCTGTTGCGCAGTGGTGCGCAGAGTTTGGCAAAGGGCTCATCGCCATCGACTGCTCGCTCCAATTAATACCATAATGCCATCGCCTCTTGCCGCAGCATGCGCGGGTACATCGAACCTCGCCAATGCTGCTGCGACGCGGTGGCCGCTATCAAAAAATGAAATAAGGTGAGATGGGTTCTGAGCACGCGTTTTACGCGATGCGGTTTCATCGGGTGAAACATGCCCAAGCTGCTTAACAGCTGAAACGGATTTTTCCGCACCCAATTCCATGAACCCATTTCTAGCGTGAGCGGCAAAAATATTCGGTCAGTTTGGAGCGATTCATCGTAGAGAAAATCCCATAAATCGCCATGACATAAATAGTGCAACGATTGCGGTTCAAATTGATACGCCTGATGCGGGTAGCTATCAAACAGCAATTGGCGTAAGCGATAATATTCTGCCACATGCACAGGCGGTTTGCGGGTTTTGGCATAGGGAAACCACAGTCGGTCGACTTGGCCAAAGCCAGAGTGGCAGTCAAGCACCATACTAAACGGGCTTTGAAATAATTTGTCGCGCACCAGCGCAAACAACATTTGTGTTTCCGCTTCGGGTTGAGTTGGGTTGCCACGGTACCAAGGCAGTTTGGCCGAGTATTGTTGGCCGCCCACTAAAAAAGCTGCTTTTTCTTCGCATACAACGGGTGCGTTTCGCATCAAATCCACACCATTGCCGTTGCTGCGAGTGTGGGCCGCCATGCCGACAGGGTTGACCATCGGCAAAAACAACAGGTTGAGCTGACTGAGCTGATGTTTTAAGCCATGGTCCCATTCGAGGCGTTGCAACAGGCTTTCTAAAAACGCGATGACGACAGCAGAGCCAATCCGCTCTAAGCCGTGCACGCCCCCCGTGAGTAATAAAGTCGGTTTATTGGCATCAAATTCAGCCAGTTCAATTAAATAACAGGGGTAACTTTCAGGGCGTTCTGGTTGCGAAAAACGAGCAAGTTCAGTCGCTTTGACAGGTTTGGGTAGCGAAGCAATTAACGCTTCGAGTCGGATCAGTTCAGGAAGTCGCAGCGGAAGACGAGGGTGGTGCACGGCCAAAACCAGTGGATTGAATTGGCAATAGCATAAAAGCTAGCACACACAAGAGTGTAGGTTTTTTGATGAACTTTTAGTGACAGGAAACCAACGCCCATGACTGCATGTTGCGGCCATGGGCATTGGCTGATTGCTTTAAAAACTTTCCCATTCATCTTTAGCCGTATGCTCGGTTTGCAAGCGAGCTGGTTTCGGCATTGCTTTAGGCCGAGTCATCGGTGCTTTTGCCACTCTGGTGGTGGATGCTAGTCTGGCGTGATGGCTCGGCATCGCACTTTGTAACCTTGGTTGCGTTGATGTCGCGAGCTTAAACGTCGACACATGAGCGTTCAGCTGATCAGCTTGGTGGAGCAGGTTTTCTGCCGCAGCTGCCGACTCTTCAACTAAAGCTGCATTTTGTTGGGTCATTTCATCCATTTGATTGACTGCACGACTAATTTCTTCAATCCCTGTGGCTTGTTCGACCGAGGCTGCCGAAATTTCTGCCATCAAATCATTCACTCGCTTAATCGAGGTGACAATTTGTTTCATCGTGGTACCCGATTGTTCGACCAATTCATTGCCTTGGCGAATTTTGCCCACAGAATCAGAAATCAATGCTTTGATATCTTTGGCGGCATTGGCGGATCGCTGTGCCAAATTTCGGACTTCACTGGCAACCACGGCAAAGCCTCTGCCTTGCTCACCAGCACGGGCTGCTTCGACTGCCGCATTGAGGGCAAGAATATTGGTTTGGAAAGCAATCCCGTCAATGACGCCAATAATGTCTGCAATCTTTTGTGAAGATTCGTTGATGGAACTCATGGTATTGACCACTTTATCAATCAGTTGGCCACCATTCATGGCAACCTCAGTGGCCGAAGCTGCAAGCAAATTAGCTTGTTTGGCATTATTGGTATTTTGCGAAATAGTCCCGGTAAGTTCTTCCATGCTGGATGCCGTTTCCTCCAAGTTAGAGGCTTGTTGCTCTGTGCGACTGGAGAGATCTGTACTTCCGGTAGAAATTTCAGAAGCAGCATTTTGGATGGTATTGGCCGCGGCACTGATATCTTCGATGGTATGTTTTAAGTGCTTGATAAAAGAGCTGATTGCTAGGCCAAGCTCAGCAAAATCCCCGGTAAATTGATGATTTAATTCTGTGGTTAAATCTCCCTCTGATAGTGAAAGCATGACCCGTTTAATTTCATTGACCACTAACTTACGTTGCGTAATATCAGTGGCATATTTGACAACTTTGAATGGCTTGCCATCGCTATCAAAAATAGGATTATAGGAGGCTTGGATCCAAATTTCGCGCCCGCCCTTGGCGATACGAAGATACTCATCGGAAAAAAACTCACCACTTTTCAATCGTTGCCAAAAAGATTGATACTCTGCGCTCTGACGATATTCGGGCGTGACAAACATGCTGTGATGTTTGCCTTGAATTTCTTTCAGTTCATAGCCAATAGCGCCCAAGAAGTTATCGTTGGCTGTGACAATAGTGCCATCCAAGGTGAATTCAATCACTGCAGAAGAGCGGCTGATGGCCACCATTTGCCCTTGCTGATCAATTTGACGAAGTTTTTCTTCAGTCATGTTGCGAGCATACAAATGAATACATATTAATCGCCCTAGAGGATCGCGCTGCGGACATACCGTCGTCGCTAACCAGATAATCTGGCCATGTGCGTTCAAACAACTGATTTCTAGATTGCCGATTGTTCCATGTTTGGCTTGAGTAAGAGCCTGAGTGAGAGCATGCTGTTGCTGTGCAGAACCAGTTAACAGTTGACTGATGGCTTTCCCCTGAGATTCTGCCCCTAACAACAGCTGCCAATTCTGGTTGATGCTTTGCACAATGCCGTCAAGATTGAGGACGCAACAGACATACTGTTGCTCGAGAGCCGAAGCAAGGCATGCATCTTGCGATGTTTTTGTTAAATCACGCCACTTCGCAACTTGCCCCGTTTTATTGCCTGCACGATCGCACAGTTGCTTGAGTTCAATCTGTAAACAGACGGCCCCCATTTGCAGCACATAGCCTTGCTCTGTGCTGGCAACACCACAATTTTGTAGCAAATTTTGCAATGACTGGTTGCAAATTCGGTCAAGTTGAACCTTGGTCGCATATTGGTTAAATGTGGTCGCGTATTGTTGTAGCAGGTCTTGTAAAGCAGAGTTGAGGTAAACAATCACTCCGTTGGCATCGATCAACATCATCGGCGATTGTGCTTGCAGCAGTTGCTCAACAGCTGAACCTTTTAGCACTGCTGATTTTTGCAGCTCTGATAGGGCCAAAATGTTCGCTACAGGCTCGGATGATTCAGGTGTTGAATTATGAGTGATGAAAAAATCTAAAAAACCCATACACAGAACTCCTTTCTGGTGAGTGAAGCAATAGATAAATAGTTATTCAGTATTCATCGTAGTTCCTATTTTGTTCTTTTAAAGTCAGATGGAGATTTTTTTCGGCAAGGATTTAATCGAACCAGCGTTAAGCTAAGTACATAGGGCGTTGTGCTTGCTGGATTTCAGAATGGGTAGGACTATCAATGGTTGACTGTTATTTAATCAATTACCCAATGCTTCAAACCTTGTGCTTTTAAAAATTCGGCGGCACCGTCGCCTTGTAATAAAGCAGTGGTAGCGAGTAACCCAGCCATGACACAACTTGGCGCAGACACTGTCACTGAGCGTGGCGCGTTTTGCACGGGCCAACCCGTTTTCGGGTTTAGGATATGGCTGTAACGGATGCCATCTTTGAGCAAAAAACGTCGCGCATCGCCACTCGTCGCCAGAGCGCCAGCGCACAATGCGACCAGCATCGCACTTTGATCAGGTTTGCCGGGGTGTTCGATACCAATTCGCCAAGGATCTTCGGCGGGTTTAGGGCGAACCGCTAACATATCGCCGCCGAAATTGACCACTAACGACAACGCAGGTTCGATGGATGCACTCAGTTCCAACAGCAATTGACCCACTTTATCGACCGCGTATTCTTTGGCGATCCCGCCTAAGTCTAATTCCATGCCTAATGGAATGAAGGCGCTGCTGGCCTTAAGTTCCACGCGATCAAAGCCGATCAATGGCAATAAGGCGTTGACTGCATCCTCGCTTGGTAAACGGTCTGAGCCGTCAAACTGCCAGACTTTCCGTAAAATGCCTGAGCTGATGTCGAACATGCCATCGGACAATTCAAAACATTGCTTGGAAAACTGCAATAACGAGAGGGTTTCGCTGTCGAGTTGTTGCCATTGACCAGTCTGTTGATTGAGTTGGCTCAGAGTTGAGTTCGGACGATACCGGCTAAATTTCGCTTCGATGCGCCAAGCTTCCGCTGCGGCTGCTGCACACAACTGGCGGGCTATTAATTCATCGCAATGCCCGAGCAAGATTTCGCAAGGACTTGCCATCGCACGAAATTGGCCGAGCCAACCGTAGCTCGTGGCGGTCAATTGCAGTGGTGTGACTGCCGGCTGAGCTGCATTGCTTTGGGTCATCATTGTCTCCGAAGTATGAATACTGTGTTCTTGTCAACAAAGCACTTAAAGGACCAATTAAGCATTTGAAAACAATCACTATACCGAGCAGGAGAACACAATTAAATAGGGGATCACGACTGCGATCCCCCGGTTTTACATCACTTAAAACGAATAACTCACTTGCAGCATCACTGCTTTCACCGATGGGAACAAGTCGACATCTTTTAAAGCGCCAGGGAGTTCAACCCCAGGGTTGGTTGGGTTTTGCTGGTAATATTCTAAACGCACCCCCAGATCATGACCACCTTCTAATACAGTGCCGACTTTCACACCATAGGTTTGCGCATCCATTTCGCCAATGCGGTAGTCTGCGCTAGCAAATTGCGGTAATGCCTCACCTTGCATTAAGAACGGTTTGTAGAAATCTGCGGCAGACTGTTGGTAGAAACGCACATGCGGTTCGATATACCAATTGTTGCTCACAGGGAAGCGCCAGCGAGTATCCACAGTATGTGATTTTACTGACCAATCATCCCACATGTAACGGTACGATAAATCTAAATAGGTGCCTGCCATGTGCACTTTATTTTGCCAGTAGAAACTTTGTTTATTGCGCTCTTCAGGGCGTTGTTCATACAGGTTTTGCTGGGTAATGCCTTGTGCATTGACGACACTCAGCACCTTGAACGGATCTGACATATAGCCATCTGCTTGTGACCAAGAATAGTTAAATTGCATCAACCAATCTTTGCTAATCACCTGAGTGGCACCAAGTAATAATTCTGCAGTGGTTTTGTTGTCGCTATCGGTGGCGCGGCTTTGATTAAAGGCATCTTCATAAGCCGATTCGCTGCCAAAGTTATTCTTAAATAACATCGGGGTGAACGCGGATGGAATACCACCTTCTGGCGTGATGGTATCGTGGCTGAACGAACTCCCCACAGATAAAGTGGTATTTTTGTTGTTCAGATCCCAAGCCAAACTGCCATTAACGCCTAATGACAGATAGTCATATTCTTTCGATAAATGGCCGCCACCAGTTGCACGGAGGTTTTGCGCAATCGGTTGCTCCCAGCTCGCATCCAGTTGTACGCGAGTATCGTGGAAGGTGTCATCCAGTGGCGTTTCACCGGCTGCAGTGGTGTAACTGCCTTCACCTGATGGTCTAGTAAAGCTTTGAGCATAAGGCTGTGCCACAGCACCAGTGGCTGATGCACCCGTTAAGGTATCCACCACTAAGTTTACATTTAAAAACTTGTCGTCACCGAAATCGCCACGGCCTGCCAAAATCGCTTCTGCCGCTTGCACGCGATCAGTTTCTTTATAAAACAAGAATGCACTGTTAAATTCCCAACCTTCAATTAAGGATTCTTTTTGGGCAGTATCGGCATGGCTTGGACCTGCGATCAAAGCGCAGCTCGCTGCCGCCAGTGCAGCAGTGATGTTTAATTTACTTAGTTGCATCCACAACCTCCACCTGCGAAGCTACGGCCGCCGCTTGAACCTTCTTTACTAAAATAAATGTGGTCATCTAATGCGTTATCTAAACCCGCTGAATTTAAAGCCATTTCCTTTTTGGCTAAAGTGCCACGTTCCCAAGGTTTCACCCGCTCTAAACTGGCACAGCCGCTCATTTGCGCAACCACCAGTATGGCCAAAACTATTTTTCCAAGCTGTTTCATGGCTTCACGTCCTCTTGCAGTAATTGTTGGATTTCTTGTTCAAAGGCCGCAGTCTTGCTTTCAAAAAAGCCACTGTGGCTATAGCGAATTTTGCCTTGGCGATCGATCACCACGGTTGTTGGCATTCCAGGGATTTGATATTGGCTAGCGAGTTGGCCTTGCCGGTCAAATAACACGGCAAAATTTGCCGGATACTGTTTTAAAAAAGCCTCTGCATCCGCACGTTCTTCATCTTCGTTGACGGCGAGTACCACTAGGCCATCAGCCCGATGTTTCTGTTGTAATTGATTGAAAAATGGAAATGATTTGCGGCAAGGCCCGCACCAAGATGCCCAAAAATCCACAATCACCACTTTGCCAGTGAGTTCGGCATCGGTTTTCACTGGGCTACCGTCTAAGCTCGAAATTTCAATGGCTGAACTAGCAAACGAAGTCGTCGCAAAGGTAAACGCAGTGAACAGAATCAACCCTAATTTCATAAATAACCTCATGACATCATTTGTCGTGAGATTAGAGGGGAAACCTTAAGTGAATCTTAAGATTTAAAATAATGCCGTTTTGGCTGTCTGCGCTTGGCACTGGCAACTTATCAGTTGCGCGATGCTGTCTTGAATTGGCGCATGCAACAGGCTGAAGGCGCTACGATCGCAAATAAGCCAGTAGTTTGTCGTAAGCCCGAAAGCTTAAAGCCTCTAACAAATGTTCGCGACGGATCTGATCTTCCTGATGATGGTCGGCGATGCTGCGCGCGACTTTCCACAATTTATGGTAACTGCGGGTCGACAGTTGCAGTTGTTGCACTGCATTTTGCAGGAACTCTTGATCGGCAGTGCTTAATGGTGCGAACTGGGTGAGTTCAGCCGGTTGTAACCGGGCATTAGGTTTGCCTTGGCGGGCTAATTGACACTGCCGACTTTGGGCGATTTGCAGGGCTGCTTCTTGGCTGGTTTGTGCAAGAGTGGTCTGGTTGAGCGATTCAGCGCTGAGCAGCGGTACTTCCACTTGTAAATCGATGCGATCACTAAATGGCCCTGAAATTCGATTGAGGTATCGCAAAATTTGCTCTTTGCTGCAACGACCGTCTTGATGATGGCCACTTGGGCTGGGGTTTAATGAGGCAATTAGCTGAAATTGCGCGGGAAATTCTGCCTGCCGCCCCGCGCGTGAGATATGAATAGTTCCCGTCTCCAAGGGTTGTCGCATCACATCCAACACTTGCCTGGGGAATTCAGGCAGCTCGTCCAAGAACAACACACCACAATGAGCGAGTGAAATTTCGCCCGGCCTTGGTACAGAGCCGCCGCCAACCAACGCAATCGCAGAGCTGGTATGGTGCGGCTGTCGAAAGGGGCGACTGAGCCAATGATTTGGCCGGGTGAGCCCCGCAATTGAATAAAGGGCGGCGCTTTCCAATGCTTCTTCGCTGGTTAATGGCGGCAGTAAAGCGGCTAACCGCTGGGCAAGCATCGACTTCCCGGTGCCGGGTGGGCCATACATCAACAAATTATGCTCACCGCCTGCAGCGAGCAACAGGGCGCGTTTCGCATGTTGTTGGCCTTTGACTTCAGATAAGCACAAGCCCGCCGCAATCACTTCGGCAGGCACTGGCGGAATGGCTGGCAGCGCTTGCTGTCCCAATAAAAAGCTATGGACTTGTAAGATATGCGTCGCACCAAAAATAGCGACATCAGGCACTTGCTGAGCAATTTGGGCGTTGGCCATTGGGAGTATCAAGGCTGCACCTTGGGTTTTGCCCGCGAGTGCCAACGGAATTTCACCAATGACTGGACGTAACTCACCAGATAATGCCAATTCTCCATAAAATTCAAAGCCCTGAACTGCACTTGCAGGGAGCTGGCCGCTGGCAACTAAAATTCCCAATGCAATGGCTAAATCAAAACGACTGCCTTCTTTCGGTAAATCGGCCGGCGCAAGATTGACGGTGATTTTTTTATCAGGAAACTCGAAACCACTATTAATTAAGGCGCAGCGCACCCGATCGCGGGCTTCGCGAACTGTCGTTTCAGCCAACCCGACCAATAGGAAACCCGGTAAACCGGGAGAAAGATGCACTTCAATGGTGATCAATGGGGCCTGCAAGCCCAAGCGGGCGCGGCTATGAATAATCGCTAACATACACTGCCTCCATGCAGATAGTTATAAATATTTAGCAAATAGTTAATTAAATGCAAATTTATTCTGTGGTTTGTCGATTTCTTTCTAATTCGGCGGAATGCCGTTACACTATTTATGTGTTTAGCACATGGGCAAGGTTGCACCGACCATCGGTAGGCTGCGGAGCGTTTCGTTTTTCAGGACTTGAATGTGAGCAATGTGGTGAATGCGGCGAAAAGCCGATATTTGTTCTACCGAGTGATTGGTTATTTATTGGTGATGTTGGCAGGGGTGAAATTAATCACCACCGGCGTTGCCATTTTTTATGATGAACAAAGTTTCTGGAGTTACCTCATTTCAGCCCTGTTTACTGGGACTGTCGGCTATATTCTTGTTTACAAAGGTCGCCATGAGTTTGTCTTAGTCAAAAGACATTTGTTTTTGTTGACCACTCTGTGCTGGGTCAGCATCTGCTTATTTTCTACCATTCCATTTATGATGGTGCTCAAACCCATCAGTTTCGTTGATGCCACTTTTGAAACTGTCTCGGCCATCACCACCACTGGCGCTACGGTGCTTACAGGCTTAGATACCATGCCCCGTGGTTTGCTGTTTTGGCGCGCGATCCTGCAATGGATTGGCGGGGTCGGTATTATCGTGATGGCCATCGCCATTCTGCCAGCTTTGAAAATCGGTGGGATGAAGTTATTCAAAACCGAAAATTCCGATATTTCCGAGAAAATTTTGCCGCGCAGTTCCAGTCTGTCGATGATGATTGGCATCGTATATTTGGGCATGTCATTGTGTTGTATGGGATTGTTTTTCTTATTTGGCATGAATGGTTTTGATGCCATTACCCATGGCATGACCACGGTAGCGACGGGCGGCTTTGCCAATTACGATGCATCCTTTGGCCATTTTAATGACAAACCGGCACTGCTCTGGATTTCATCACTATTCATGATTTTATCGGCGTTACCATTAGTATTATTAGTGGCGACGGTGCGTGGTCACAAAACTCTGTTAGTTAAAGATCCACAAGTGCGGGCATTTTTGACCATTACTTTCAGTTGCGTGGCTTTGCTGACGTGGTATCAGCACTTTTACCATGATCGGGATTTCTTCGATAGCTTGACCCACAGTTTGTTTAATATCGTTTCAATTATCACGACATGTGGCTATGCCTCGGAAAACTACGCTGCTTGGGGTAGCTTAGCCATTATTCTTTTCTTCTATTTGACCTTCTCTGGTGGGTGTTCTGGCTCGACGACAGGCGGTTTGAAAATCTTCCGTACTCAGCTGGCGGGCCTGCTGTTAGTTAAACAATTTAAACTGCTCGTCCACCCAAATGCTGTTTGGGTACAGAAATATGGCAGCAAACCAGTCAATGACCAATTATTGGGTTCAGTACTGGCATTTTGTTTTATTTATTTTGCGTCTATTGCCGCTTTAGCATTAGGGCTCTCGATGTATGATTTGGATTTCATGACTGCTTTAACTGGCGCTGCAACTGCAATCAGCAACGTGGGTCCAGGTCTTGGCACTATCATCGGTCCCGATGGGAATTTCAGCCAATTAGCCGATGGTGCGAAGTGGTTGATTAGTTTAGGGATGTTGATGGGGCGATTAGAGATCCTGACCGTGTTATTGCTATTCACACCGATGTACTGGCGCTATTAGGGCATGGTTTGTTGCCCTGCTTTGTGGCTGGTATTTTAGCGAGTCTGTTCTAGACTGACAAACTAGGTATCGATAACTTTGTGTTGGTAACTCTGTGTTGGTAACGCCCTAGTTTTTGTGAGTGTCGGTACTAAAAGCCGGACTTTGTTGAATATGATCGAGCTAGATTCGAGGTTATGTTGCCAAGGATGAAGATAAGACCAGCGATTATTTGTCTCTTGCTGTGGTTCAGCATTGTTGGTTTTCCCTTACAAGCAAAACAGCCAACTTACGTGATTGGCATCGAAGATATTAACTATTACCCACATTACGATTTTACGGCGGCACAACCCCGGGGCTACTTTTACGATCTGATGCAGTTATTCAGTCAAAAAAGTGGTTATCAATTTCGTTTTCAAAAGTTACCTGTCAAACGTTTATATTTATCCGCCAAGGATGATGTTGATTTTGTCTACCCTGATAATCCGAAATGGCAACCTTATCTGCATGCCACTTTTGATAAAACCTATAGTGATCCGCTGATTTATACCTTGGGCAGTACCATGGTGCGACGCGACAACCGAAATCTCGCTGTAGCCAATGTGAAAAGTCTGGCGATTATTCATGGCTTTACGCCATTTCGTTGGCTTGAACTTAAAAAGCTCTATAACTTTCGGATTATGGATGTGCCTGATGTTGACTCTGCACTTGGGCTATTACTGAAAGATCGTGTTGATGCAGCGGTGATCGAATACAACGTGGCAAATGCATTTTTAACGGCACAGCAAAAATCGGGGGAGTTGGTGTTTGGCGAGAATTTACCCTTCACTGAAGTGCCTTTTTTATTATCCACGCTGAAACATCAAGCCGTGATTGCTGAATTTAATCAGTTTATGCGTACCGAAAAAACTGCAATACGCCAATTAAAAGCAAAATACAAACTGATAGAGCACAAAGCGGAACTGGCCGATGCTCCCTTCAAGCATTAATTGTGGGCAAAGTGCAAACACCATAGATTTGCTGTCATCCTGCGAGAGAGGTAAACTCATATTTTTGTCGGTTGAATTAAAGAAGGTTTCAATATGTTTGAATGGATTGCCAGTCCAGAAGCTTGGATTGCATTAGGTACTTTAGCTGCGCTCGAAATTGTCCTTGGGATTGATAATATTATTTTCCTTTCCATTTTGGTTGGGCGTTTACCTGAACATCAACGCGCATTTGCGCGTCGTATCGGTTTATCTTTGGCAATGATTGCGCGCTTAGCGCTGTTATTCTCCATTTCTTGGGTGATGGGACTGACAGAGACTTGGTTTACCATTCTCGGTAATGAGATTTCTGGTCGCGATGTGATACTCATCGGTGGGGGTTTATTCTTATTAGTGAAATCGACCCAAGAAATTCACCATGCGCTCGAAGGTGCAGAACAAGGGGATTCAGCGCCAAAAGCAGTAGCCAACAGCCTGATGATGGTCCTGATTCAAATTATGATCCTCGACATCGTGTTCTCACTTGATTCTGTAATTACTGCGGTCGGTTTGGTCAATGATATCGAAATCATGGCCATTGCGATTATCACAGCGGTAGCGGTCATGATGTTTGCAGCCAAGCCGATCGGTGATTTTGTTGATGCTCATCCTTCGATCAAGATTTTAGCGCTGTCTTTCTTAATTTTGGTTGGTGTGATGTTGATCATCGAAGGATTTGATCACCATGTACCGAAAGGTTATATCTACTTCGCGATGGCATTCTCTGTTGTAGTGGAGATGATCAATATTCGGATGCGCAAAAATAGCAAGCCAGTGCAGTTACATAAAGAGCAGCCATAGTTTTGCTCATGGTTTTGCTTTAAATTGAAAAAAGCCGCCTTTGCGGCTTTTTTCATTTCAATAGCCAAGATCTTCAACTTTTCTCTATATAAGTATGTGCGAACCACGATTCATGGGCTATACAGCGCAAGGTGATCTTTTAGATCGCAAAAAGATCGTCGAGATACTGCGTTTTTAGGTTAAATAACCAGCAAAAACAGACGAAATGCTCAAAAAACACGCGGTCGATCATCAAACTGTAAAAAAGATCTTGCGACTATTTTTGAGATCTCTATAATGCGCTCCATCGACAGCGACGACGGATTCGGAAACGAAAAAGTTAAACGCTAAAGATTCTGAAAGTGGTTGATAAACAACGGCTTTCGGCGTTAAGTAAAACGCCACGCTCTTTAACAATTAGCAATCAATCATCTGTGTGGGCACTCGATGGATTTGAATCGCAAAACGATTTAGAACAGTTGAGTGACATATAGAGCAATTTATAGTCAGTAAGACTGAGCGAAAAAACTTTAATTGAAGAGTTTGATCATGGCTCAGATTGAACGCTGGCGGCAGGCCTAACACATGCAAGTCGAGCGGGGTTTTCGGACCTAGCGGCGGACG
>JACCDH010698847.1_pt1 | contig 15477 bp, 7 predicted proteins | sample 7442481 | NCBI WGS metagenome assembly JACCDH01 (sample SAMN15323433, study PRJNA562643) | freshwater metagenome | isolation source: river surface water | place: USA:Blue River Watershed | collected 2017-08-15
CATAACGATGGCGATGACGTTCATTGACTTCATTGCCATAAATCTCGTGGGCTAAGGTGCCGTTCATCACGGGGCAACGTTGTGAACCTAAACGCATCGTACCACCAAGATCAGAATCATTTGTGCGCTTCTCTACCCGACCCTCACGATCAACCCACTCGGTAATTAGAGCAACTACTGGACTTTCTGTATCAGCATCAAACTCAGTGCTATTAGCGTCTTTAATATTGGCAACGTGACGAGCAAACTCAATCACTGCAAGTTGCATACCCAAACAAATGCCAAGATAAGGCACATGATTTTCACGTGCGTAACGAATAGCGGCAATCTTACCTTCTGTGCCACGTTTTCCAAAGCCTCCTGGAACTAGGATGGCATCAAGGCCTGCAAGACAAGCAACCCCATCTTTTTCAATTACCTCAGAATCAATATAGTTAATATTGACACGGGTATGGTTATGAATTCCGGCATGACGCAAGGCTTCAATCAAAGATTTATAGGATTCTGTTAGCTCAACATACTTGCCAACCATACCAATGGTTACCTCATGTTGAGGATTGGCTAACTCATAAACGAGTTTTTCCCAAACAGACAAATCGGCTGGCTTTGCCTCAATCTCTAGTTCACGACAGATGAGATCGTCCATGCCTTGCGCATGAAGCATTTCGGGAATTTTATAGATCGTATCTACATCCCATACAGAGATCACCGCCTCTTCACGCACATTTGAAAATAAAGAAATCTTGGAGCGCTCATCCTCAGGGATGGGGCGATCAGCTCGGCACAATAAAACGGTAGGCATGATGCCAATTTCACGCAGTTTTTGTACTGAGTGTTGTGTAGGCTTCGTTTTTAACTCGCCAGCACTATTGATATAGGGAACTAGAGTGAGGTGCACAAATGCGCAACTGTGTTTAGGCAGACGAATACTCATCTGACGAGCAGCCTCGAGGAAAGGCAAAGATTCGATATCGCCTACAGTTCCACCAATTTCGCAAATGGCAATATCTGCGTGGCCATCATGACTGGCTTTAGCACCCCGCTCTATAAATGCTTGGATCTCATTTGTGATGTGCGGAATAACTTGAACCGTTTTTCCAAGATATTCGCCACGGCGCTCTTTGCTGATGACGGATTCATAAATCTGACCAGTGGTGAAATTATTACTTTTCCGCATTTTTGCAGAAACAAAGCGCTCGTAATGCCCTAGGTCAAGATCTGTTTCAGCACCATCTTCGGTAACAAAAACTTCACCATGCTGAAGCGGGCTCATTGTGCCTGGGTCAACGTTGATATAGGGGTCTAATTTTAGGAGGGTGACTTTCAGGCCGCGGGATTCAAGAATCGCGGCAAGCGAGGCAGCTGCAATTCCTTTCCCTAAAGAAGAAACCACACCGCCAGTGACAAAAACGTATTTGGTCATCGCTTAAGCTCTGTTGGAAAAAGTAATTATAACGATAGCGATATCAGGTGGAAAATTTCAGCTAACAACAATACTTTGCTTGCCCTTGTTGAATATTGCTCGGAGTGCTTGAACATTAATTGATCCCACACCCTCAAACCCCCTCTTTTTTAAAGCTTATTTTGTTGATTTTTAGGCATTTTTAATGGTTCTAAGCAATTTTTTTGAGAATTTAGAAATTAAGTCTTATATAAGACATGATTTCCGAATTACAATACACAAATTGAGGTGAAAACCCCGTACTTGCTGTAATGTCGATAACTCTTACCCGATAGGAAACACGATGCTAGAAGCCTATAACGCCCAAGTAGCTGAACGCGCTGCCCTTGGAATTCCCGCTCTCCCGCTGACCAAAGACCAAACAGCTGAGTTGGTTGGTTTGCTCAAAAACCCCCCAAAAGGTACCGAGACTGAATTACTTGAGCTGATTACTCATCGAGTTCCAGCTGGCGTTGATGAGGCGGCAAAGGTAAAGGCTGAATTCTTGGATTCAGTAGCAAAAGGGACGGTCAAATCCCCCTTAATTTCCAAAGTGAAGGCAACCGAACTTTTTGGTACTATGCTCGGTGGCTACAACATCAAGCCCTTGGTTGAGTTATTAAGTGACTCTGAGTGCGCTGCTAGCGCTGCAGAGGCACTGAAAAAGACCTTGTTGATGTTTGACTATTTCCACGATGTTCAAGAATTAGCTGAAAAAGGTAATGCGCATGCAAAAGAAGTAATGCAGAGCTGGGCTAATGCTGAGTGGTTCACAAGCCGCCCCGCCGTTCCAGAAAGCATGAAGCTGACTGTTTTCAAAGTAAGCGGTGAAACCAATACCGATGACTTATCACCTGCTCCAGATGCATGGAGTCGCCCAGATATTCCCTTGCATGCAACCGTTATGCTCAAAAACCCACGCCCAGGCATCGAGCCCGATGAGGTTGGCGTTCGTGGTCCGATGAAACAAATTGAAGCCCTCCAGAAAAAAGGCAATCAAATTGCCTATGTAGGTGATGTTGTTGGTACTGGTTCGTCACGTAAATCTGCTACTAACTCTGTATTGTGGTGGACTGGCCAAGATATTCCTTTTGTCCCAAATAAGCGCTTTGGCGGAGTATGTTTGGGCACCAAAATTGCCCCGATCTTTTTTAACACCATGGAAGATGCTGGCGCCTTGCCAATTGAGCTTGATGTATCAGATATGAATATGGGTGATGAAATTGAATTGCGCCCATATGAAGGTAAGGCATTTAAGAATGGCAAAGAAATTGCCTCCTTTACTCTCAAATCCCCTGTAATTTTGGATGAAGTACGTGCCGGAGGCCGTATCCCTCTGATTGTTGGCCGTGGCTTAACAGCTAAGGCGCGTACAGCCCTTGGTTTGCCAGCCTCTACTGAGTTCCGCGTACCAGTTAGCCCTCCTGATAACAAGAAAGGGTTTAGCTTGGCACAGAAAATGGTTGGTCGCGCTTGTGGCCTGCCCGAGGGTCAAGGTGTGCGTCCTGGCACTTACTGCGAGCCACACATGACTACTGTAGGTTCTCAAGACACTACTGGCCCCATGACTCGTGATGAATTAAAAGATTTGGCATGTTTGGGTTTCTCTGCAGACTTGGTGATGCAGTCCTTCTGCCACACTTCTGCATATCCAAAACCAGTTGACATTCGTACTCACCATGAGTTGCCAGCATTTATGACCAATCGCGGTGGCGTTGCTTTGCGCCCAGGTGATGGAGTCATTCATAGCTGGTTAAATCGTTTACTCCTGCCTGATACTTGTGGCACGGGTGGCGATAGCCATACTCGCTTCCCTATTGGTATCTCCTTCCCAGCAGGTTCAGGCTTGGTGGCTTTTGCTGCAGCTACAGGTGTGATGCCTTTGGATATGCCAGAGTCAGTTTTAGTTCGCTTTAAAGGCAAGATGCAACCTGGTATCACCCTGCGTGATTTGGTGAATGCCATTCCTTTGTACGCCATCAAAAAAGGTTTGCTTACTGTCGAAAAACAAGGCAAAAAGAATGTGTTTTCAGGTCGTATCTTGGAAATTGAAGGTTTGCCTGATTTGAAGGTAGAACAAGCATTTGAATTGTCTGATGCTTCTGCTGAGCGTTCTGCTGGTGGCTGTGCTATTGCCCTTAATAAGGAGCCGATTATTGAGTACATGCGCTCCAACATCACTTTGATGAAGTGGATGATTGCTAATGGCTATGAAGATAAGCGCACATTAGGTCGTCGTATTAAGGCGATGGAAGCTTGGATTGCTAAACCTGAATTACTCAAAGCTGATGCCAATGCGGATTATGCAGAGATCATTGAAATCGACATGGACGAAATCAAGGAGCCTATCCTTGCCTGCCCTAATGATCCAGATGATGTCAAATTCTTATCTGAAGTTGCTGGCGAGAAAATTGATGAAGTCTTTATCGGATCTTGTATGACCAATATCGGTCACTTCCGTGCAGCTGGTAAGGTGCTTGAAGGCAAGACAGATATGCCTACCCGTTTATGGATTGCGCCTCCAACTAAGATGGATCAGATGGTTCTAACTGAAGAGGGTTACTATGGCGTGCTTGGCCGAACTGGCGCACGTATGGAGACTCCAGGATGCTCACTTTGCATGGGTAATCAAGCCCAAATACGCAAAGGATCAACTGCGGTTTCAACATCAACACGTAATTTCCCTAACCGTTTAGGCATTGATACTCGAGTGTATCTTGCATCAGCAGAATTATCTGCCGTTGCCGCACTCTTGGGTCGCATTCCAACCATGCAAGAGTATCTTGACCAGTTGGGCGCTTTAAATGCAAATGCGGATGAAGTTTATCGCTACATGAACTTTGACAAAATCAAATCCTTTAGCGAAGTTGCCGATACTGTTACTGTATAGGCGCTTGATCCCATTTATTTGGGGCGAAAGAAAAGGCGATCAAAAGATCGCCTTTTTTATTGCACATACGCCAATTAAATCGAGAGTTTATGTTCTTGACGGGCATTCTCACGGCATAGACCAGTTGCCCAAGTGCGAGTTGGCAAGCCTGTTTTTTCCTGAATTAACTTAGCGCGCTTTGAGACTTCTTTCCACTCTGCATTTAATTGCGGACCTTTGAAAGCAATTGCCACTACATTGCAATCATGAGATTCTGGAAATAACAACACACGGTTGTTAAATGCCTCGCAAATATTATTAAGATTGACCTGAAAACTTTTATGGCGTGAAAATAAATTCACAGTCAGAACACCTGGGGTCTTCAATATGTTGTAGCAGCCACGATAAAAATCCAAAGAGCTTGCTACTGGCCCATCACAAATTGCATCATAGAGATCAACTTGAACTGCATCAAAGTAATCTTGGTATTTTGGACTTTGCACAAATACCTTGGCATCGGTTTGCAGCGTTTCTAGTCTTCGGTCATCATCGGGTGTCATGAACATGCTACGCGCTGAAACAATCACTGCTGGGTTCAATTCAACCACCGTGCTTTTGACTGCTGGACAATGACGATAGGTAAATTTAGTCAAGGCGCCAGTTCCAAGACCAAGTTGAGCCACCCGCATACCAGGTTTAGTTTCTAAAAATAGTAACCAAGCCATCATCTGCTGGTTGTACTCCAGATAGATTTCATCTGGGTCGCGAATGCGCATAGCCCCTTGAATAAGCTCGGTACCAAAATGGAGATATCGGATACCACCGCTTTCTGAAAACGTAACGGGCTCTATCGCCAAAGATGAATCTGACATTAAATTACTTTGCCCAGACCCTAGCGTTGCGGAATAAACGCATCCAAGGACTGGCTCCATCAGGAGTATCTAACCACTGTGGCGGGCACCAACTCATCTGCACTGCTCTGAATACACGCTCAGGATGAGGCATCATGACCGTAAACCGGCCATCTGGAGTGGTAACCCCAGTTAAACCACCTGGCGAGCCATTGGGGTTCATTGGATAAGTTTGGGTTGGGTTTCCTTGATGGTCAACAAAGCGCATTGCTGCTAGACCTTGCTTGTCAATTGCATCTAAATTTCCTTGCTGGCTAAAGTTGGCAAAACCCTCACCATGGGCAATAGCAATAGGTAAATGACTACCTGCCATCCCTTGGGTAAAGATTGAAGGGGAAGACATCACCTCAGCCATGACTAAGCGCGCCTCGTATTGTTCAGATTGATTACGAGTGAATTTAGGCCAGTTTTCAGCGCCAGGAATGATGCCTGAGCTACCAGCTAGATTGCTCATCATTTGGCAACCATTGCAAACGCCTAAGGCAAAACTGTCTTGACGATTAAAGAATGTAGTGAACTGCTCGCGCAATTGACTATTAAAGAGAATCGTCTTCGCCCAGCCCTCGCCTGCGCCCAGTACGTCACCATAGCTAAAGCCGCCACAAGCAATCAGCCCACGGAAATCATCCAGCTTAGTCTTTCCAGAGAGCAAGTCAGACATATGCACATCGTAAGTGTCAAAGCCTGCCCAGTTCATGGCGTAAGCCATTTCTACATGAGAGTTAACCCCCTGCTCACGCAGAATAGCAACCTTGGGTGCAATACCCTTATTGATAAATGGTGCCGAGACATTTTCAGCAATATCAAAAGTTAATTTAGGGGTCATGCCAGGATCGGCAATGTTATCGAGTAGAGCAAACTCACTATCAGCGCAATCTGGGTTATCTCTTAGACGAGTAATTTGATAGCTTGTATTGGTCCACATCTTTTGCAAGACTTCTCGTGGTTGAGCAAAGATAGATTTAGCATCGCGCCAAACTTCTATTCGGCCATTGGTATTGGGTTTAGCAATAACATGGCTATAGGCACTAAGACCCAGCTTGCGTAAGGTACTAAAGACAGTATCACGATCTTCTTTGCGAATTTGAATCACGACACCTAGCTCTTCATTGAATAAGGCGCGCAAAGTTTGTTCATGACGACGACCTGAGACTTGCTGAGCCCAATTCTTGGCATCACCCCAATCCGCCTCTTGGCCTACATCAACTGCAATCATGTCGACATTGATCGATACACCGCAATGGGAAGCAAAAGCCATTTCTGCAACACATGCCATTAGTCCGCCATCCGAGCGGTCATGGTAGGCTAGCAAGAGATTATCTTTTCGCAGCTCAATGATCGCAGTTGCTAAGGCCTTGAGGTCTTCTGGGTGATCGACATTGGGGGCGGATTTTCCGGATTGATTGAGCACTTGCGCCAAGATACTTCCTGCCATCCGATTTTTGCCACGGCCTAAATCAATCAGGATTAGCTCGGTATCCAGAAGCTTGCCAGAAATGTCTTTTAATTTCAGCTCTGGGGCTAGGGTTTTGCGTACATCTTGAACTGGAGCAAATGCAGAAATAATCAGGGAAACAGGGGAAACAACTTTCTTGTCTTGACCATTTTCTTGCCAAGCGGTTGCCATTGAGAGCGAATCTTTGCCAACGGGAATGGAAATTCCCAGTGCTGGGCATAAATCCATGCCAATTGCTTTGACTGAATCATAGAGTTTGGCATCTTCCCCAGGGGAGCCACAGGCAGCCATCCAGTTAGCAGATAGTTTTACATCTTCCAGACGGGCAATGTCTGCGGCTAATAGATTTGTGATGGCCTCACCAACTGCCATTTTGGCTGCCGCTGGTGCATCGATGACTGCCAAAGGAGTACGCTCCCCCATCGTCATCACTTCCCCGCGATAGCCTTTGTAATCCATTAGGGTGACAGCACAATCTGCCACTGGGACTTGCCAGGGCCCTACAAAGGGATCACGGGCATTCAAACCACCAACTGTGCGATCACCAATAGTGATGAGGAATGATTTGCTCGCCACTGTAGGCTGTTGCAGCACCCAAGCTACGCAGTGATCTAAATCCGCATCAGTCACATTTAGCTCATCAAACTCTTGGGCTACTCGCTTAACATCGCGATGCATCTTTGGAGGTTTTCCTAAAAGTACCTCCATTGGCATATCAATTGGTGATGCCGCATCTGTGCCAACAGGCTGTTTGCTGTCAGTTAGTTTGAGTTGACGCTCTGCTGTAGCTTCACCAACGACGGCAAATGGACACCGCTCACGTTCACAAAACGATTTAAATAGGTCAAGATCTTTGGCTTCAATGGCGAGCACATAACGCTCTTGAGATTCATTGCACCAAATCTCTGCAGGACTCATACCACTTTCTTCAAGCGGCACATTACGCAGCTTAAATTGCGCCCCCAAACCAGCACCATCGGCCAGCTCTGGGAATGCATTTGATAGACCGCCAGCACCAACATCATGAATAGATACGATAGGGTTTTTTTCACCCATAGCACGGCAAGCATTAATCACTTCTTGAGCCCGACGCTCCATCTCAGGGTTGCCTCGTTGCACAGAATCAAAGTCTAAATCGGCGGTGTTCGTGCCAGTAGCAACGGAACTTCCTGTTGCACCACCCATACCGATGCGCATACCAGGGCCACCAAGTTGAATGAGTAAGTGTCCCGCTTTAATTTCTTTTTTGGCGGTATGGATTGAATCGATGCTGCCGATACCGCCAGCGATCATGATTGGCTTGTGATAACCCCGACGCACACCATCAATGGTTTGCTCAAATACCCTGAAATAACCACCAAGTATTGGACGACCGAATTCATTATTAAAGGCTGCCCCGCCAAGCGGGCCATCAATCATAATTTGCAGAGGTGTTGCTATGCGCTCAGGCTTGCCATACTTTTCTTGTTCCCATGGTAATTCTGTGCCAGGAATATTCAAGTTTGAAACAGAGAAACCAGTTAAACCTGCTTTTGGTTTTCCACCAATACCAGTTGCACCCTCATCACGAATCTCGCCACCCGCACCTGTAGATGCTCCTGGAAATGGAGCGATCGCTGTAGGATGATTATGAGTCTCAACCTTCATTAAGGTATGAACTAAGCGCGTATCTTTTTCATAGCGATGACTCTCGCCTTGTGGAACCCATGTTTCCGCTTCGCAGCCCACCATGACTGCAGAGTTATCCGAGTAAGCAACAATCGTGCCATGTGGTTGCAATTGATGGGTATTGCGGATCATTGAGAATAAGGACTTCTCCTGATCATCGCCATCAATAGTCCAACTAGAATTAAAAATCTTATGGCGGCAATGCTCGCTATTGGCCTGCGCAAACATAATGAGTTCAACATCACTGGGATTGCGCTCAAGGCGCATGAAATTCTCAGTAAGGTAAGTAACTTCATCATCCGATAAGGCAAGACCTAATTCTTGATTGGCCTTATCAAGTGCCGCCCTGCCTTCACTCAAAACCGGAATACGAGCAAGAGGCCTGTCTTCCAAAGTTTGATAAAGGGAGCTGGCCTCATCAATGTGATTAATGACTGCTTCAGTCATCCGATCATGCAAAGCAGATAGAACCACTTGCATCTGCTCATTACTTAGAGGCTTTTTACTGTAGCAAGTAAATTGAATACCCCTCTCAATCCGCAAAATATCCAAACCGCATTGGCGGGCGATATCAGTAGCTTTGCTGGCCCATGGAGAAACAGTACCAAAACGTGGAATGGTGATAGCGGTTTGTTTTGCAGCACCTTTACTAAACCAGGTTTTACCCTCCTCTGGTAGCTCAAAAGCTTGGCCATAAGTCAGTAGACTTTGTAAAACAGTGCGACTTTTGTCGCTCAGTTCCGATTCAGACCAAATGAAATGAAGGTACTGAGCCCAGATGGACTCAAGTTGAATTCCTTGGGCGGCAAGCGAGGCTAAAAGTCGCTGTTGGCGGAAGGCTGAAAGGGCATTTGCCCCAGGCAAGCAACAGAATGAAAACATCCTCAGATTATAAGGTTTTGCTTAAACCAAACCCCCGCCCTGCAGGGTTAATTGACGGGTACACCTTGTAGCCAAGGTAGGGTCATGAGTTACCAAGACCAAAGTAGATGAATTTTCTGCATTTAGCTCAAAAAGGAGCTCAATTACCCGATTTCCACTGGCCTCATCCAAGCTTCCGGTAGGCTCATCCGCAAATAAAATGACAGGTTGATTGACAAACGCTCTCGCCAAAGCGACCCGTTGTTGCTCACCTCCAGACAGGGTTTTAGGAAAGTGATTTAAACGTTGCCCAAGGCCTACCTTTTCAAGCCAAATTGCAGCTTTTTCTTTGGCCGAAGCAATGTCCATGCCAGAGAGCTCTAAGGGGAGCATGACATTTTCCAAGGCATTTAATTGGGGGAGTAGCTGAAACGACTGAAATACAAACCCAACAAATTGCCCCCGCAACTTCGCGCGACCGTCTTCGTCCAATTTGGATAGATTTTGGCCCATGATTTTGACGTGCCCACTAGATGGTAAATCTAAGCCAGCCAACAAGCTCAGTAAAGTGCTTTTACCTGACCCTGAAGCACCAACGATCGCAACACTCTCGCCTTGACGAATAGCAAAATCAATATCGTGCAAAATACTCAGATTCCCGTCGACAGTTTTAACCGCCTTGGCAAGATGGTGAGCGATGATGGTTTCTGTAGATGTATTCATTTGAAATCTTTTTGAAGATCAGATAATGCGAGAACGGCCTTTAAATATCAAAAGGAAATTTTTTCTCCTAATGGGCTTATTTTGCCTGTTTATGAGCATTCATACTTGGTCCCATGCCAACCCAGTGATTTTGGTGTTAGGTGATAGTCTTTCTGCCGAATATGGTCTACCCCGTGGATCCGGCTGGGTAAGTCTTCTAGAGGCTCAACTAAAGAAGATAAACAGCCCAGCTAGCGTATTTAATGCCAGCATTAGTGGAGAAACAACATCTGGCGGTCTAACACGCCTACCAGCACTCTTGGCCAGCAAAAAGCCCGCTGTTGTAATGATAGAGCTTGGCGCTAATGATGCATTACGTGGCCTTCCTTTGACAGAGACAGAGGCTAACTTACGCAAGATGATCGGGATGAGCAAGAAGCTTGGCGCAAAAGTTCTGCTCTTTGGTATGCAAATTCCGCCTAATTATGGGCAAAGTTATACAAGTCAGTTCAAAACCCTCTACTCGTCTTTAGCCAGAGAAGAAAGGATTGAACTGATTCCTTTTTTTCTTGAAGGTGTAGCCACAAAACCCGAATTATTTCAAGCTGATCGTATTCACCCCAATGTAGATGCGCAACCCATTCTCTTCAAAAACGTATGGGGCGCTATGGCCCCATATCAAAAGCTACTCAAGTAATTTAATTAACCACCAGAGCTAGTGTTTGTTGCTTTTAATGGGTTAATAACTTTGACATTGGCACTATCTCGCCAGTAACTCATAAATCCTGCAAATTCTGCTTGGGCTGCAAGGGCCTGGATCTGGCTAGCTTGAGCTTTGAGTATTTTGGGGTCTGAGTTAGCTGGTTGGCGAATTTGATCAATTCGATAAATAGTCATACCCACACCAGGATTAGTAACTGAAACCAACGCTGGTAATTTGTCTGGGCTGACAGCCATTACCTGATCGAGCGACTGGCCCAAAAGATTGCCAGGTTTATTGCGAGACAACCAAACTGGGCTAGCAAATCCACTGGCATTCTTTGGATCCTTCTCTAGGGAGGTCAGCCTCTCATTTGCTGCTTCAATAGCAAGTTTTTCAGCGGCGCGTTGAACAACTTGACGCTTCACTTCAGAAGAAACCTGGTCAAACGGCAAAACTTGAGCAGGATGTAATTTCACTACACGGGCAGAAACAAAAACGCCCGGTGAAATTTGCACCGCTTCAATATTGCGTCTGTTATTTTTTGCCTCATCACCATAGAGTGCTTGAATAACTTTAGGATTGGACAACGGGTGATCTTTTGAGACGCCGGTAGCACCGCTACGAGTAACACCCTTTTGCGTTTGGATGTTTAGCTTTAATTTATCGGCGGCTGGCTTAAGGCTATCAGACTGGTCATAAGTCATGTTGGCAAATACATCTGCTTTTTCGCTAAATACTTTGGGATCTTCTTTTGGGTCAGCTCTGAGAACAAGATATTCCACATCAAGGTATTCAGGCTGCTCAAAAAGTTTGGCGTTAGCTTCATAGAATGCCTTTAATTCATCGGCACTTGGATTAACCTTTGACACATAATCCTTGGCATTAAATTGCAAGGCTTGAACCTGTCTTTCAGTGTCATATAGTGAAGAAATAATTCCAGATAATTTTGGATTGGCTAGTTCGGTACGCGCCACAGAATTGACAAGCTGGGCGATCTTGAGCTCAAAGCTTTGGCTTGCATAAAACTGCTCCTCATTCATGCCATTGTTAGCTAGAAGCTGCTTAAAGCGAGCATCATCGAAAGTTCCATCTTCGCGATACAGGGCTCGAATTTGAGGAATCTTTTGCAAACTGCTGACCAACTCCTTCTTACCAACCTGCAAACGAAGATCATTGACAGCAAAGCCTAAAATACGTTGCTGTAATAGCTCATTTAAGATTGCCTGACGAAATGGCAGGCTCTGTGCGATCTGAGCATTTCCGCCAACCCGCTCCGCTTGACGCTTGGCAGCCATATCTACTTCTTGCAAAGTAATAGGCTTACCGTTCACTTTGACTAAATCCGTCTCTTTGTCCATAAATTCGGAATAACTAGAAATTCCAAATAATGCAAAAGAAGGAACGATAAACAGCATTAAAGCAAACTGAAGAATTTTTTGGTGCTTGCGTACAGAATCAAACATGAGTTAATTACCAAGAAATGGGTTGATGCTGATAGTGTAATGGGCGAATACCTTGTGTGGCTAGAGAGCCAGAAACTGGATAAAACCAGCAATACTTTAAGAGGTATAGGGGAAACTGGTGGGCGCTGACGGGATCGAACCGCCGACATTCTGCGTGTAAGGCAGACGCTCTACCATCTGAGCTAAGCGCCCCAAATTAATACAGACGAAATTGTAACCTAGAGTGAGGGCCAGGAGGAATTCTTCATAGGATTCAAGCAGAAAAATGACTCAAATCAAATGAAAAATCCCTTTCTTTTCCAGCAATATCTAGTGCTATCAGTGCTTTAGAGCCTCTCCTGAAGACAGCTTTTCAGTAGCCTTGCTAGCCTCGGCAGCCTTTTTAGCCAACTCTTCTGGGGTTGGGTCTGGCAAAGCCTCTGGTTTGCGCTCTAACGCAAGCTCCAAAACCTTATCAATCCAACGCACTGGAACAATTTCAATGGCATTTTTTACATTATCCGGAATGTCTATTAAGTCCTTGACGTTCTCTTCCGGTATCAAAGCAAGCTTAATACCGCCTCGGTGGGCAGCCAGTAGCTTTTCTTTGAGACCACCTATAGGCAATACTTCGCCACGCAAAGTAATTTCACCAGTCATAGCAACATCAGATCGAATCGGAATGCCTGTAAAGACAGAGACTAAGGCTGTCGTAATGGCAATGCCTGCCGAAGGTCCATCTTTAGGAGTGGCGCCATCTGGGAAGTGAATGTGAATATCTTTCTTCTCAAAAGCCTCATCGGCGATTCCTAGCAAGCGTGCTCTAGAGCGCACCACAGTCTTAGCAGCCTCAACCGATTCTTTCATCACATCACCGATAGAACCAGTGCGGGTGATGACACCTTTACCTGGCATTACCGCAGCCTCAATGGTCAGAAGATCTCCACCAACCTCAGTCCAGGCTAAACCAGTAACTTGACCCACTTGATTTTCTTTAGCAGCCAAACCAAAGTCATACATTTTGACTGAGAGGAACTTCTCTAAATTATCCGCATTGACAGTGACTGGCGCAGCCTCTTTCTTGAGTAACAAGAGTTTGACAACTTTTCGGCAAATCTTGCTGATCTCACGCTCAAGAGAGCGCACACCTGCTTCGCGCGTGTAGTAACGAATCATGCTACGAACAGCGCTCTCCTCAATCTTGAGCTCATCCTTCTTTAAGCCATTATTTTTAATCTGTTTAGGGATTAAATAATTCGTCGCAATACTAGTCTTTTCATCCTCGGTGTAACCAGCAAGGCGAATAATTTCTAGGCGATCTAACAATGGGCCAGGAATGTTTAAGGAGTTTGATGTCGCAACAAACATGACGTCGGACAAATCAAAATCAACTTCCACATAATGATCCTGGAAAGTGTGATTTTGCTCTGGGTCTAAAACCTCAAGCAAAGCACTGGCAGGGTCACCTCGGAAATCCATGCCCATCTTATCTACTTCATCCAAGAGGAACAACGGATTACGAACGCCAACCTTAGTTAAGCTAGTCAGAATCTTGCCAGGCATGGAGCCAATGTAGGTACGACGATGGCCACGAATTTCAGACTCATCGCGAACACCTCCTAAAGCCATGCGAACAAACTTGCGATTGGTGGCACGTGCAATCGATTGACCTAGGGAAGTCTTACCAACGCCTGGGGGACCCACTAAACAAAGAATAGGGGCTTTTACACGGTCAACGCGTTGTTGAACTGCGAGGTACTCCAAGATGCGCTCTTTAACCTTATCTAAACCATAGTGGTCTTCATCCAATACCTTCTCGGCATTAGAAAGATCATTATTGATTTTGGTTTTTTTCTTCCAAGGAAGATTAACTAAGGTATCAATGAAGTTACGAATAACAGTAGCTTCAGCAGACATTGGTGACATCAGTTTGAGTTTCTTTAATTCAGACTCAGCTTTCTTAAGAGCCTCTTTAGGCATACGAGCCGCTTTGATGCGTTTCTCGAGCTCCTCAAGGTCGGCACCCTCTTCGCCCTCTCCTAATTCCTTTTGAATCGCTTTGACTTGTTCGTTGAGGTAATACTCGCGCTGACTCTTTTCCATTTGACGCTTCACGCGTCCACGGATTCTTTTCTCAACCTGCAGAATATCAATTTCACTCTCAAGATCAGCCAATAGACTTTCTAGGCGCTGCACAACATCAGTCATCTCCAACAAACGTTGCTTTTGCTCAAGCTTAACTGGTAGATGCGCGCAAATCGTATCCGCTAAACGGCTTGGATCATCAATGCCGCCCAATGATGAAAGAATCTCTTGCGGTACTTTCTTATTGAGTTTTACGTACTGATCAAATTGCGCCATGATTGCGCGACGCAAGGCTTCAGTTTCGTGAGCATCTATTGAACTGATCGGTGTAGGGGTAGCCTCACAAGAGAAATAGCCTTGGCTATCTTCAACTTGACTGACTTCAGCTCGTTGCACGCCTTCAACTAAGACCTTAACTGTGCCATCGGGCAATTTGAGCATCTGGAGAATGTTGGCGATACAACCTACCTCGTAGAGATCTTCGACCGAAGGCTCATCCTTAGCAGCTGTTTTTTGAGCAACCAGCAGGACATTCTTGCCGGTTTCCATGGCGGCCTCAAGCGCTTTAATAGATTTAGGACGACCCACAAATAAGGGGATCACCATGTGCGGAAACACCACCACATCTCGCAATGGGAGCAAAGGCAGTTGAATAGGTTCAGAGGGTAGTAATAAGTGGCCAGGCATGGGGCAATTCCTCCAAAGTAGTCATTCCGTAAAATTCATTAAAAATGCCGCACCACTAGATACGGACATATTTCATGAATAGGATACTACCTATATGGGCACCCCTAAGTGAAAAACAAGGGGTAAAAGTGCCAAAAATGAGCAAAAACCCTCTGAAAACTCCAAAAAAACTGAAAAATTAGGCTTTTTTGCTAATTTCTACAGAGTCATCACCTTGCTTGTAGACCAAGATGGGTTTACCCCCCTCAGCAATGGTGTTTTCATCAATGACAACTTTTTGCACATTTTTTAGGGATGGAAGGTCATACATCACATCCATGAGGGAGCCTTCGAGGATGGATCTTAGTCCTCGCGCCCCAGTTTTACGAGCAATGGCTTTTTTAGCAATCGCAGATAACGCTGCTGGACGAACTTCTAACTCAGAGCCCTCCATGGTAAGCAAAGCTTGATATTGCTTTACTAAGGCATTTTTAGGCTCAGTCAGAATTTGAATTAACGCGGTTTCATCAAGTTGCGCCAAAGTCGCCACTACTGGCAAGCGACCTATCAGCTCAGGAATTAAGCCAAATTTAATTAAATCTTCCGGCTCAACTTCAATTAATAGATCACTCACACCTCGATCATCTTTTCCAGGGACCGCTGCATTAAAACC
>JACCDH011701208.1_pt1 | contig 15477 bp, 13 predicted proteins | sample 7442481 | NCBI WGS metagenome assembly JACCDH01 (sample SAMN15323433, study PRJNA562643) | freshwater metagenome | isolation source: river surface water | place: USA:Blue River Watershed | collected 2017-08-15
CATCAGTGGTGAAGAGATCCAAGCCGCAGTCAAACAGCTGCTTGCATGGGCAAGTGTTTTTGACTGGTCAAATGTCAGGAAGGTAATTATATGATATTGCTAGATTATTTCTGGGGATCCGTCAGGCTCTCTGCTAGAAAATTTAAAAAGTTTTTGTAATTTATTTAAGATCAGTCTTTACGGGCCGAACTTAAAAAGTTAATAACTGAATAAATGCGGTATTAATATACATGTAGAAACATTTTCAAAGAAAGCACCAAGTACAACAATAGCTATCTAGTTTTCAACAAACGCTTTAGGATGAATATAATACCCTTGAGCCGGAGCTCCATCTGGACGATTCACATTAATTACTGGCTCAGCTACACGCCGCTTTAGATTAAAATTATATCGTTGCGGCATTTCAAACCAGGACCAATCGGCGATTATATTTTGCTCTTTCGAATTCTTTGCTTTGCTAAAAATTCGGCCTGGACCAACTAGCAAGTTATTAAATGAACTTACATCATCTGTGTTTTCAACCACCCTTAGGAAAGCTCCACCGAATTTATTATTGTTTACGAGGGTATTAGACTCCATCCATAAACGATTTATGTCCCACTTAAGCCCTTCGGCACCATAGCTTATCAACGTAGAGTTTTCTGTTGTTCTGGATTGTTCAATTAAATTGAACATAACGAAAGCCTCGCCACCATTTGGTAAATCAACCTCATAGCTCGCTCTGCCGCCTATTTCGTCAGTAATTCGGTTATACGCTATGATTGAGCGTTTTGCCCTACTTTTGATATGATGGCCGCGGTTTGCATGATGAAAGTAATTACCTTTTACTATTAACTCGGACAATCCAGAAACATATAGTGAGTGTGAATACCCATCACCATGCCCGCTATATGCAAATTCGCTATTGTAAATCTCTAGTTTGCTGGTTTCGTTTCCGCCCAAAATTCCATTTTCGTTTCCATAGAACAGGCAATCACGGACTATTAAATGTCCGCCCATAAAACGAATTCCGGCCCCATTTTTATCAGGCACTTTGGTTCCAACAAAATCGATTCCATCAACAAGGTAATTACCGTCACGAAAAACAAAAATTGCTTTAGCTTCTGCAGCTTTTCCATCCGCATAAATTCTTGCTCGACCACCGACAGAACGAATAACAAGAGACTTTTGACTCCAAACTGTTACATCACCATAATAATTGCCGGCAACAATCTCTACTATTGAGCCATCTTTTGCTGCTTTCGCTGCATCTTGAATTGTTAAATACTGCTGACCCAAGCCAACCCTTAATACACCTGGTGACGCAGGTGGTAAGTCAAGATTTTGCAAATTTTGGGCATTTAAAGGTTGAAGTAATGGAACAACAAAAGGCTCAGACATTCGTTGAGAAAGCTTGGGAGCATCGAATGAAGACCGTAAGAAATTTAGGAAAGGGGCTGCCGCCCATTCTAACTTAGGATGTCCTTCTAATCGCTTGTCTATGTAGTCGAGTAATTCCATTGGTGTCTTACCGACTCGGTAATATACCTCGTTAGCAGTTAACAGAAGTGGGAATGAAACAGCCATGCTAATCAGCAAAACCTTAAACAATCTCACTTTAGGGACTTCCTACACCATTGTCTCACGATTCACTTCCCATACCGCCCCGGCGCCAACACATGCTTGGGATCTAGCGCATCGCCTAATTGTTTGGTCATGCGCCAGCAGACGGCGTTGTGGTCGAGGAGCGTTTGTTGCTGTTGCAGGTTTAAGCGATAAGGCACAAATCCTTGGGTTAAGCCCATTTCGACCAAGGTTGCAAGACAGTTGGTGGCTTGCTGAACGACAGCGGCATCGTGTTTGTTAAAAACAATCGGGATGGTGCTGTCGACTGTATCGTGGCGTAAGCTGGTGAAGGTCACCATGGGTTCGATGCCATATTGCGGTGCGACACGGCGCACGTGCTCCACTAAGCCGCGCATCGCTGCTGGACTAAAATGCACCAACGGCGCATACCATAACAAGCCACAGCCATCAATGGCGGGGTCCATGGCGCGGCTAGCGTCGGCTTTTTGTATTGGGTTACGCCAAAACGCCAGCGGCAGAGCCACTTGGTTAGGTATGCCTTGCATAATGGCGGTGCCATTGTCTAACGAGCGTAGCATGTTCCGGGGTTCTTCAAGTAACTTGCCAGGGATCAAAGACACGGCAAGCTTACCAAGTTTGACTAACCAGCCGTTGGAATAAATGCGTCGTTTGACTTTGCCAGCACTGAGCTTGTTAACCACGGCGCGCCCTGCCCGCACCACAGCAGGTTCGCCATAGAGCGTCCCAATGACAGTCCAGCCAGGGACATCGTGTTTTTTCGCTAACTGCTTGACCTGTTCATCCGTCATCACTTGATGTGCGGCGCTGCCATTTGGATTTGGCACCATCATCGAGATCACCCGGCGTCGGTCCATAATATTCACTGACCCCACCACCCCTTCTAAGCGTTGCAGGATGTCACGGGCTACAAGTACAGCTTGCTCTAGATCGTCATCCTCCGCAAATTGCAGATAAAACGAATCAAAAGCAGGTGGTAATTTTTTCAACCGTAAGGTCACTTCCGTCACCACACCAAAGCCGCTTTGGGTGAACAAGCCGTCTAAATACGGCCCTACTTTCCATTTGAAGGTTTTGTCGATGCGATGTTGTGCTGATTTGTCTAATTCGCAAATACTGGATTGGTAGCGCTCGCCGCTGGGTAAAAAGGCTTTTAAGGCGTTCACCGCAGCAAAATGATCGGTGTACGGAGTAATGCCATAACCGCGCTCCAGTGCATTGGCTAGTAATGAACAATAAGGCCCTGCGCCTGTCACTGGCACCATAAACGGCAACTGGCGTGCATCTAGAAACTCGCGCAGTTGCTGCTGGGTAACGCCTGGGCCAATGGTGACAAGCCCGAGGACCTCATCATCAAGCTCAATATCACAAAGCTTGGATAAATCTAAAATGACCGCACTGCCATTGGCGGCAAGTGCACTACCATAGCCCCAGTTATTGCCGGTACTGATCGGATAAATACTAAAGGCGTCATCGCTATCGGCACAGGCTGCCGCTAATTGCAATAACGCAGGGATCTCGCGTAGGTAATTCGGCGCGCCATTGGCATCACGCGCACCGCTTAACCGGACCACCCACACCGCGCTGCGTTGATAACCTTCGCAACTGGCAAGGTGATGGCTGTTGGCGTCAGTGATGCATTCAACGGTAGAGCCGTCTAATAAAAGTTCTGCGATGCGTTGACGTGCCAGTAGTTCCATCTCGGCGCCCTTTTTTAATGGGTCAATAGGGTGAATTCATGCATGGATTAATTGGTCAGCAAGCGGCTAAGACCAACACCAAACTCACGTGACGACGTGCTTTGATATCCTGCTCGGCTTTTTTCGGAATACTCCAGCTCGCGTTCAATCGAAGCGAGTAACTTTTTATAGCCAGGCGACAACTCGCTTAAGAACATTTGTCGGTTGATGTAATACGGCGCTCGCTGGCCATGGTATTCAATCGGCTCGCCTAATTGCTTAAAGCGGATGCCGATGAACGCCATACTGCGCGCTAAACGCGGTTCCATCATCACATACGCATGTTTTTTGTCGGTACGAAACGCAGTAGAGGCCGCGGCAAGGTACAAACAAATGGCAATGTATGGGAAACAACGTAACTCCGTTTCAGAATACGACTCAATATTAATGGCACCGGTTGCAGCGCCAGCGAACTGATCCACTTGGCGACGACGGAAGTCCTGCAGTACCGCAAGGCGCGAGATCTCACAGATGTCTTCACGTGGAAACAACCAAGGCGCTAACTCGGTGTCGGTAATAGCGTGGCTGCAGTATTTTTCAATCGGTAGTAACTGGTCTTGACTGCCTGACGTGATAAGACGGACCGTGCCCGCCATTCGGTTGGTTGCAACATGACGAACGAAACAATGTACAGAATGCGCGTCAAAAGAGTCTTGCTCTACTCCGTCCGGTCGTTCGTCTTCAAACTTCAACTCGGAACAATACACTTCGTGCCTAAGCCGATACACTTCTTGCTTAAGCGATTCGATATTTGCCACTTCAGGTCTCAAAAACTGCGAAAAATGCTTAGAAATCGCATTGGCATCAGAATCTGCCAAATGCGAAATAGCTTTGTTAACTAAGGAACCCAGAACCGGAATGTTCTGTAGTTTTTTCAGGCCTTTCATCTCTAACCTACTCCCCATACATAATCACTGTGCGATGGCGCAAAATGTCAGTGCTGTGTTGGTTTAGCGTCCTGCTTTGACAGGTATTTTATCGGACATGTGAACAAGTTACGACAAATCTCTACCGCTTTATACTACTTTCTTTTAGGTCCAAACCTTGACCCGGAATAACTGCTGTTTAATTAATCGAAAAAAAATGGCAATTTCTTCGGGATAATGGCTTTTGCCGTGTCGTAGCCAATTTGCAACAACTCACGCTTTTTCAGAGGCGGCAGCGAAAAATCCACGGACGACACATCGCCCGTGTTAATCAGTATAGTGTTATGCCAATAATGTGCGTGCACGTATTCCCGCGACATAGCGTTCATAAAGGTTTGAATAAGCATCAACACATAAGACACCACCGGGAACAACCGCCGGCGTACGATCGGTTTGTCATCACCATCGCTTTTTAAGCGAAAACAAACAATCGGCACGTTGCGCCCTGTCCAATCCTGATGCAGCGCGTCTTCTGCCAAAATGACCCCATCGGCCATCACGTGATTGTTGAAGGTTTTAAACGAAAACATCAAGGGAATCGACATCGAATACCGCACGGCTTGCGACACTTTCATGTCAGGCGTTTTGGCTTTGCTAAATACCACAGGCCCACCGCCGTTGATATCGGTCGCTAGGACATGTAAATCCAACACTAAATCCGAAAAGCGGGCCCCTTGCAGCTGCACATCCATCCAATGTTCAAAATGATCACCACTGGATAAACCACCGGTGCGGATTAGGTTAATCAACGAAAAGCCACGGAATTGTTTAAAGTCGGTATTTAGCGCTAGGTCTTCCATTTCTTCAAAACTTTTGCCCGCTGCCATCATCGCTGCAACGATACTGCCGCCGGACACCCCAACCAGGGTTTGAAATGACATGTCCATTTCTTTAAGCGCGGCAAGAATGCCGACATAACAAGGTAAGCGAGTGCCGCCACCTGAAAAAATTGGCACTATTTCGCGAGGAACTACTTGTGTCATACTTCATCCTCTTCAAAAGCATTCGCCATCGTGACTCTCTATTATGTACCAGTTTCTTGCGATTATGCGATACCTTATACCGCCCGTGTCATCTTTATCGGAGGCAAAGCTTGAAAACTCAAGTGATTAAATGGTTTGTTTTGATAGTCAGCATGGTTTGCTCGTCTGGTCATGCCAGCACTCTAGTTGAAACCATTCCAACGGTGAAAAAATCTATCGTTGCGATCGCCATCTACAATCCTGTGTCTGCGCCACGCTTACGGCTAATTGGTACCGGCTTTGTGGTCGGCCAAGGCAACGTGATAGCCACCAACAACCATGTAGTGATGAAATCACTGGATGCTGCAGTTAAAGAACGCTACGTGGTGCTTTCTGGTTCAGGTTCTGAGCCCAAAGTCCATGAAATTCAGGCGACAAGTACCTCCCCTCGCTTTGATTTAGCGCTGTTGAAAATTAATGAAACACTTCCCGCGTTGCCACTTGCACAGAAAAACTATGTGGCTGAGGGGTCTGCCTTAGCATTTACCGGCTTTCCTATCACGGATGTGCTGGGCTTGTATCCTGCAACCCACGTGGCGTATTTAAGCGCGGTGACACCGATCGCTATACCTGCACCAACCAGCGAAGCGATTTCTGCACAAACCATTCGTCAACTGCGTGACCCTTTTATGATTTATCAGTTAGATGCCACGGCCTACCCTGGCAACAGTGGCAGCCCACTGTACGACCAAGCGTCAGGCCAGGTGGTTGGCATCATTAATATGGTCTTTGTGAAATCAAGTCGTGAGGCGGTACTTAGCGACCCAAGTGGCATTTCCTATGCCATTCCAGTAAAACATCTGCACGACTTACTGACAGACTTAAAGTGATAGCACTGTGACGCTCTTAGATATTCAACTCGACCGCTTGGGATTTTTAATAGCCGCTTTTGGCTATTTTGGTTTTCTAGCCTTGCAGTTAACGGTTCGTGCCAGCACCACGCAAAAAGTACTATTTTTTGCGTATACCTTTGCCTCGTTATTGTGGGCGGTTTTTCATGCCTACCCTGAGCAAGTAGCCTTCCAAAGTTCCCAAGCGTTTGCGGTGGAAACGATTCGTCAATCGGCCATGCTGCTGTTTTTGTTGTCCGCTCTTGGTAAAACCCAACTTTCAATTCGAGAGTGGCTGCAACAATACAAAGTCATGGTGGTGATTGCGGCCTTGCTGGTGTATTACGTGCTGGGCAGTTTTGTATTAACAACCGTGCAATTTTGGTTATTAAGCCAGCTGTTATTGGTGATCATTAGTTTGGCGGTGTTAGAAACCATCTATCGCAAATCACATAGCCAACGCTGGCATTACAGCCCGTTGATTATTGGCCTTGGCTTGCCGCTGTTACTTGATTTTTATCTGCTCGCCGAAGCGGCGTTACTGGACAAAATCAACCCACAAACCTGGCAAGCTCGTGGTTTTGCACATGTATTGATGTTGCCGTTTTTGATTATTGCGGTAAAACGCATCAAAACTTGGGGCATCAATGTTTATATTTCTCGCGATATCGTGCTGCAAAGCTCGCTGGTGTTAGCAGCAGGTTTGTATCTAACGGTATTGTCCCTAGTTGGCTACTACTTGAGTTACATCGGCGGGAGCTGGACCACTTTATTACAGGTTTCCTTTGTCATTGCAGGGACCTCGGTGTTAGCCGTGGTCGCTTTTTCGTCCAATGTGCAACGTAAAACCAAAGTGTTTATCGAAAAACATTTTTTCGCGAACTCCTTTGACTACCGGGAAAAATGGCTCGAATTAACGCGGCATATGCGAAACATTGAATTGGCCAAAGAGAACGCGGCCTATACCTGTCTGCAGGGGTTTTGTGTAGCTCTTGGTTACAAATCAGCGGTGTTACTAAAGCAAGAGAATAAAGCTTTGGTGCCATTAGCTCAAAGTGGTGAGATTGAGTTAACCGATAGTCATCTCGAATTGCTGCAGCGCACCATGCTGGCTACCAGCAAAAACAATTGGTTTTTGGATTTTACCGATGGCAAAACCGACCTAGTGGTGCAGTTAAAAGCGGATTTAACCGTGCCGTTTAGTATTTTTATACCTATCCATAAAAACGGGACACCTTGGGGCTGCTGTGTGCTCGATACGCTGCCTGAAGAGCGGCGCAAGCTCAATTGGGAACTTCGTGACTATCTCACAGCCGTCACCGAACAGATCTCAAGTTATCTATTCATGGACGAAGCCAGTAAGACATTGTCAGAAAACGCGCAATTTATGGCGTTCAGTCGGATGTCGGCATTTGTGGTACATGATCTGAAAAACATCAAAGCGCAAATCGATATGCTGCTTAAAAATGCACAGAAGCATCGACATAACCCTGAATTTATTGACGATGCCTTCACCACCATCGAAGCGATGCAATCGCGCATGCAAAACATGCTGGGGCAATTGACTAATAAGCAAGTCGCCGGCGAACAAGCACGAACTGTGGCATTAGCAGCGCTTATCGACAATTTGATCCGGGAGCGTTGCCAAAACAATTTGCCTATTCCAAGTTCGAAGGTCGCTGATGCATTGCAATTACAAATCGATTCAGAACGACTCGAAAATGTGTTGTTTCACTTAATTGATAACGCGCAACAAGCGACCGACGACCATGGCTCTGTATCGGTTGAGGCAGCAGCAGACGCCGCATATTGTCACATAGTGATTAAGGACACTGGCTGTGGCATGAGCGACGAATTTATCCGCAATCGGTTGTTCAAACCGTTTGATACTACCAAAGGCAATGCCGGCATGGGGATTGGTGCCTATGATGCATTAACCTTTGCCGAGCAAAATGGCGGTGAACTCCGAGTTCAAAGTGAGGTTGGCAAAGGGACTACCTTTACCATGACGCTTCCTTTAAAATCAGTAAAATCTAGCCCACACGGAATGTAGAATGAAAACCTTATTATGTATTGACGACGATTTAGGGATCCAAAAGCAGCTGAAATGGAGCTTGTCGGACTACGAGGTAATTTTTGCCGACAGCCGCACCAGCGCGATGCAACAAGTTCGTCGTACGGATCCCGCCGTGGTCACCTTGGATTTAGGCTTACCGCCCGACCCTACCAACGCCTCAGAGGGGTTGGCCTGTTTAAATGAAATCCTGCAATACAACCCAGCGACCAAAGTCATTGTCATCACCGGTAGCACCGACACCGAACATGCGTTGCAAGCGGTGGCTTTAGGGGCCTACGATTATTACCAGAAACCGATTGATGTAGATGTGTTAAACATCATCATTGCACGTGCCTTTAAGCTCAGTGAGCTGGAAGCTGAAAACAAAGCATTAAAAGCTAGCAGCTTAAAAAGTCAGGACATCATCGGCACTAGCGAGCAAATTTTAAAAGCGTGTCGCATGGTCGAGAAAATCGCGCCGACAGAAATCACCACCTTGTTGTTAGGTGAGTCTGGCACCGGTAAAGAAGTGTTTGCGCGTTCTATTCACAAGCAAAGTCCACGCGCTGACAAACCATTTGTGGCTATTAACTGTGCATCGATTCCGGACAATCTGCTTGAAAGTGAATTGTTTGGTTATGAAAAAGGCGCCTTTACCGGCGCACACAAAACTACGCTTGGCAAAATAGAAACCGCCAGTGGCGGCACCTTGATGCTCGATGAGATCGGTGACATGCCATTGCCGCTGCAAGCAAAAATGCTGCGTTTCCTGCAAGAGCGTGTAATTGAACGCGTCGGTGGCCGGCATGAAATTGAAGTCGACGTGCGAGTGGTCTGTGCCACCCACAGAAATCTGGCAGAGATGGTCAGTGAAGGCACGTTTCGCGAAGACTTATTTTATCGAGTCAGCGAGATCACGTTAAACATTCCTCCGCTACGGGCTCGTGGGCAAGACATTATTGTGATTGCTAAAGCGCTGTTAAACCGCTTTAACCTAGAATTTAATACCAATATTCAAGGCTTTACAGAAGATGCAATCAACGCCATGTTATCGCATCGCTGGCCTGGTAATATTCGAGAATTGCAAAATAAGCTTAAATCAGCGGTAATTTTGGCCGATGGCAAGTATATCGCCGCTGAAGATCTGGGATTAGCAGCCAGTACTGAGCAGCCAACACTGCCAACCCTACGTAAAGTTCGCGAGCAGGCCGAAACACAAGCTATCCGACATTCATTTAATATTGCCAACGGCAATTTATCTAAAACCGCGGATTATTTAGGGATCACCCGTCCAACGCTGTATTCGCTCATTGATAAGTACAAGATGTTCGATTTGCGACCGGCGGATGCGGATTCACCAAAATCCGAATCTGAAGTTGATTCATTAGATTCATAGCTTTTTGGATCAAGTAATAAAAAAACCAGCGTATGTTCGCTGGTTTTTTATGTTCTCTAGAAATTTAGAGTAAAAAAAACCGGCTTTCGCCGGTTTTTTTAATCGAGAATTACAGCTTAATGCCTTTTTTCTCAGCACGTTCTTTCACGTAAGGACCCCAGCTTGCAGCCATTTTCTCTTGACCGTTTTGACGAGCCAATTGAACATGACGGTATGCTTCAGCCATCTTACCTTGATAGAAGTAGGCACCGATTAAATCGACGTGCACTTTACCTTTATCTTTAACACCAACATCTAACGCTTTTTGTAAAGCTGTAACAGCTTCAGCGTTGCGGTTAGCGTTTAATAAAGCGTTACCTTGACGACGATAGAATTCACCATCGTTTTCTGAAGCAGCTAACATACCGTAGTATTCAGCAGCTTTGTCAAAGTCACGTGACGCGCTGTAAGAACTTGCAATACTGCTAAGGATCGCACGATCTTTCTTCAGCAAACCTGACTTCAAGTGCTTCTCTAACACTTCAGCCGCGCGGTATGGAATGTTGTTGTTCACATATAAGTTGGACAACAACTTGATTTCGTTTTCTTTGGTTAAGAAACCTTGCTTATATGCAAGTTCCATAACAGCCAAAGAACGATCATACTGCTCGTCTAAGTTGTAGAAGTTAGCCAATTGAATCCAGAAAGATTTGTCGTCAGGGAACACAGATACTGCGGTCTCTAATACTTCAACGGCTTTCTTAGTTTGCTTCAGCTCGTAATAAGCACCCAATTTCATAGAGTACGGTTCTTTGCGAGGCGTCTTGAAATGCGCGATCGCACGGTCCGCAGGTTCCATTACTTTTTGGTACTGCTTCATCTCGTAGTAACAGTTGGCAATACGCATTTCTACGTTTGGATCCAACTCACCAGTGAAATCTAACCACTTGTTATAGTAAGTGATTGCTTCTTTGTACTTTTTGTTAGAAAGGTACAGGTCACCAATAAGTTTTAAGCCACCAGCTTGATCGTTAAAGCTAAGAACATCTTCGTTCATTGCTTTAATCAGATATTGAGTCGCTTTATCTTGATCCTTCTCGGCATACAGTTTACCGATGAAGTTGTACAAGTAAGCGCGGTCAAATGCTGATGAAGGTTCCAAAGGTAACAACAATGCTAAAGCTTCGCTTTGCTTGTTTTGACCGTAAAGCTCATAAGCTTTTCCGATCGCCTTACCTACTTTTTCGCCAACAGCTTGTGATTTCTTCGCTTTACGCTCAGCAATCTTTGCTTGGTCTGGTGCAGCAACAGCTTGCGACACCGGTAACACCATCACGCCAACGGCAGCGAATACCATCAATGCAGAAGATAGTTTATTCAACTTCATAATTAACCCCCTGCATTATCCAAGTTGAAGTCCAAACGAACTTTGATACCTGGTTGTTTCATTGCTTTGCCGTTTTCGATTTTCGGAGAGTATTTCCAACGCTTCAGAGCGCGGATCGCTTCTTTATCGAAAATACGCTTAGGTTCTGCTTCTATTACTTCTACTTCGTCAACTGAGCCATCTTCCATAATGGAGAAGCGCATGACTACATAGCCGTTAATACCATCACGAGCAGCTTGAACCGGATATTTTGGTTCAATACGCACGATTGGAGTTGCATCACCATCACGCATCATTGCTGATGACGGGTCACCGATACCCGCGCTCACTGGGCCAACATCAACTGCTGGAGGCCCGATACCAATACCGCCGGTATCAGTTGTCTGTGCTTCAGCGACCACCGTTTGCTTTGGAGGCTCTGGTGGTGGTGGTGGCGGTGGAGGCGGCACACGAGTACGAGTCTGCACTTTGGACTCTGGCGGCTCCGAGTTAATTTCAATAACGATTTGTTCCCGTTTGGTGCTTGTAAATGTATCGTCTGCATCTACAAGAAAAGCCATCAAAACGTATAGGAAAAACGTTATTACCGCACCAACTATGAGTGAAAGTAATAACCGGATCATATTACTTGTTCTCCGCCGCAATCACGATCTTCTCGATACCTGCCAGCTTGATTTGATCCATTACAGACACTACGACACCGTGCTTCGACTCTTTATCAGCTTGCACGATAACAGTATCCGTTGGAGATTCAGCCAACATTTTCTCGATCTGAGCGCCCACGCGTTCTACGTCTACAGCACGTTTATCCAGCCATACTTCACCGTTTGCACGGATAGCTAAGAAGATAGTTGCTGAAGGTTTAGACTTCGCTTGAGATGCTTTTGGACGGTTAACGTCAACACCCGCTTCTTTAACGAACGACGTCGTTACGATGAAGAAGATCAGCATGATGAACACAACGTCAAGCATAGGCGTTAAGTCGATTGCTGCTTCTTCGGATTCACGTTTGGTTCTACGTGCCATAAATTACTCTCTATCAATGATGCGGCAGGTTATCACTCAGCTCATGTACAGCTGATTTAACCTTGCTTTCCAATTTAGACGCGATAAACACGCCAGATAAACAGGCAACCATACCGGCCATTGTTGGAATTGTGGCCATAGAGATACCTGACGCCATCAACCGCGGGTTACCAGTACCTTGCAATGCCATGACTTCGAATACGGCGATCATACCGGTAACAGTACCAAGCAGACCTACCATCGGACACACAGCAATCAACGTATTAATAACGTTCAGTCGAGCACTCAACTTTGCTTGGGCTTCAGATACCCAAGCGTCACGGATTTTATGTGCATACCATGATGTGGTATCACTACGTGCATTCCAATCTGCGATGATTTTATCACGCAGCAGTGGGTACTCTTTCGAGAAAAACCACAACCGCTCGATAATCAACACCCACATTGCGAACAACACGAAGGCGACAACATAAAGTACAGAGCCGCCGGTTGCGATAAAATCCCTGACAGATTCCCAAAGCTCTATCAGGTAATACATTACGCCTTCTCCTTCTCCGCGTGAGCGGCGATCAAACCTGTGCTTTGCTCATCCAGGATGTGCAGAACAGAGTTTGCTTTAGATTGCAGCAGTGAGTGGATGAACAGCATTGGCAGAGCACACAACAGACCTTGTACAGTAGTTACAAGTGCCATCGCGATTTGGTCAGCCATGATTTTCGGGTCACCAGTACCGTGTAATGTGATCATTTGGAACGCACCGATCATACCAACAACTGTACCTAACAGACCTAACAGAGGACCAACAGCTGCGATCAGTTTCAGTAAACCGATACCTGTTTCAACAGCTGGAGTTTCGCGCATGATGGCTTCGTCCAGTTTCAGTTCTAAGTTTTCCACGTCAACATTTTTGTTGTCTTGGTAAACTTTCAGGATACGGCCTAACGCGTTGTTAGAGTTTGGATTGTTCAGGTTTTTCAATTGTGAATTGATACCAGACTGCATACCGGTCAGTGCGAAGAAACGCCACAAGCCGATCAACAGACCTAAACCTAACAGTACAGTGATCACGTAACCAACTGTACCACCTTGGTGGAATTGGTCTTCCAGTGATGCTTCTTGAGTTTTCAAACGTAACAAGTTACCGCCAGTTGGGTCGATGTAGACCGCTGTCACAGCACCAGCTGCAGCGTTTTTGAAATCAACAGCGCCGTTTTTGATATGGTCTTCTGGTTGACGAACTAAAGGTTGCATTTCTTTAGTGTCAGCGTTGTATACCAGGTAGCCATCGTCAGAAATCAGGTTGAATGAACCAACGCGAGTGACGTTTGCTTTAGACGTAGTACCGTCCAAGTTAACCACGTTGCCTTCGAACTTAGAAACTTTAGCTGACTCTGTCATTTCAGTTTGCAGAGCAATCCACAGTTCTTCTAATTCAGAGATCGTTGGTAATACTTTAGCTTCAGCCAGCTTTTTCAGCAGGTCTTCACGGCCTTTGTATTGTGCGCTGATGTTTGAAGTACTGATAGCACCGATAGTTTCTGTTGCAGTACCACGAACGATACCGAACATCTCACCTAAAGTACCTTGAGCGTTGATCAGCTCTTGTTCTTTCGCAGCCAATTTGCCTTCGTTGTCAGCAAATTGTTGAGTCAGTGATTTACCACGAGCTTCTTCAGCAGCAAACGCAGCTTTTGCTTTGTTTAACAGCGCTTGTTTGTCAGCGCGATCAGACAGGAACTCTTGTTCACGAGCAGCATCTAATTTCGCATCTGCAGAGCGGTTCTTTTTAACTTGCTCTAACAGCTGGTCCAGTTTGGCAGTGTCAGCGGCGGCATTTAAGCAAACGCCTGCAGACATTGTCACAGCAGCTGCAATTACTAAACCTTTAAACACTTTTTTCATTTATTCTTACTCCGCTGCTAATACTGGCAGTTTCAACAGTTCTGGTGCAGCTTGTTTGCCGGCTACACGTACGGCAAGTTTCACCGATTCCAGGTATTCTGGGCCTAACTCTTCCCATTTGCTGGTTGAACGGTTCCACATCCACGCACGTTTGTTGTCCATTGACTGAGCCAACAACGCCATACGGCCAACATAAACGTAGTTAACAGCGATATCAGTGCCGTCTACGTTCAGTTTGTCAGAGTAAGTGACCATCGAAGTGCCGAGGTCTTTTTCGATTTGGTAAGCTTCCAGAACTAAACGGTATTGTTCTGAAGTGTTGACTTTAGAGTTTGCCATCACTGCACGAAGACGTTCGATACGCTCTAAACGCTTAGTTTGTTCAATTGGCATATCTGCTTTGATGAACGCTTCCAGTGTGTCGATCATACGGTACATCAGAGGAACGATACCTTGTTTGGTCGCTTCGATAGTACCGATTTGTTTGTCCAGAGAAGCTAATTGCTCACCCTGGTCTTTAACCAGTGTATTAACATGATCGTTATACACTTTCAGGTTTTCAGTTTGCTCAATCAGGGCACGGTATTCAACCAACAGGTCTTGTGACTGATCGTAAATATTGTTGATTTTTTCCTGAGATGCGGCTTGTGCTTTCGCGTTATCTGCGCCTGCTTTGGTGATTTCGGCGACAGAAGCTGCGTGTGCAACTCCGCTGACTAAAGTGATGGCACCAGCTAATGCTGACGCAATCAGGCTTTTACGGATATTGTTGTTAGACATAGTTCCCAACCAATAATTGCTGATTAACGTAACCTGTTTTTAGAAGACTAACTTTGTAAAAAAAGAATAGCCTGGTTAGAGGGTAAACCGTCCGCATCATTGCAGCAAAACTGCGGGCTGTCAATACAGGAAAGACAGCCTTCAGCATTTGTAACACTGCAACAATTACTTACAGTTGTACCGCTTTTATTGACGTTTTTGCATCTCTTTCGATTTGTTAAACGTCTATTTATCTTTTTGCTTATTTAATGTTCGGCGTCAGTTTGCCGGCATCATATAACGCAACCATCTGGTCAAGAGACAGTGGCTTGATTTTGCTAGCCTGACCAGCAGCACCAAACGCCTCATAACGGTCTTTACAGATGGCCATCATCGCTTTTACCGATTCTTGTAAATACTTTCTCGGATCAAACTCAGATGGATTGTTTGCCATAAACCGACGGATAGCGCCTGTCGATGCCAAACGTAAGTCAGTATCAATGTTCACTTTGCGAACACCGTATTTGATACCTTCTTGAATTTGTTCAACCGGAACACCGTAAGTTTCTGGGATCGCTCCACCGAACTCGTTGATAATTGCCAACCAGTCTTGTGGAACTGAACTCGAGCCATGCATCACGAGATGGGTATCTGGAATACGTGCATGGATTTCTTTAATGCGGTCAATGGCTAAAATGTCGCCTGTCGGTGGACGGCTGAATTTGTAGGCGCCATGCGAAGTACCACAGGCAATCGCTAATGCGTCCACACCAGTGGCTTTTACGAATTGCGCCGCCTCTTCTGGGTCTGTCAGCATTTGATCATGGCTCAGTGTGCAATCGGCACCTACACCATCTTCTTCACCGGCCGC
>JACCDH010477569.1_pt1 | contig 15473 bp, 15 predicted proteins | sample 7442481 | NCBI WGS metagenome assembly JACCDH01 (sample SAMN15323433, study PRJNA562643) | freshwater metagenome | isolation source: river surface water | place: USA:Blue River Watershed | collected 2017-08-15
TCCCTGGAAAACCTGATCCTGCACCAGATCGCCTTCGTCTCCATGGCGATGGGCAAGACCCCGCATGACTATTCGGGCCGCAGCATGAAGGATGCGCACCGGGGCATAGGGATCACCAGTGCGTCGTTCGAGCTGGCGGCCGAGTTGCTCGCGGATGCGCTGACCGCCGGCGGCGTCGAGGCAGACGATGTCGCTGCCATTGTCGCGACGGTCAATACGCTGCGCGCCGACATTGTCGAGCGCTGAGCGGCACGGCAGCGGGTCATTGAAAGCCGTCCCAGAACGGTAACGGCAAAGCGGCGAATCAGAAGTCGATTTCTACCGGACTCAGCACGTCCAGCATCTTCCACAGAGCGACCGACGCATCGGTCGAGCCCAGGTCATCACCGAAGGCAACCTCCAGTTCACGCACCTTCAGTTTCTTGAACGCTTCCGACGCGGCCTGCGCCTCGTCGCTGTCCAGGCTCAGTTGTACCGGCAAGTCCGTGGCATCACCCGGCATATGGGCACACGCCTTGTGGATATCGGATTGCATTGCGCTCAATGCACGCGATAACAGCTCAGGGCTGCGCGGGGTCACGGCGAACGCGTCAGGCGAACCGAACAGCACGAAGAAGCGATCCAGCGCCGCCAGTTCGTCGCGTTCAAAGCTCACCAGGAAATCGGCTCTCATGCCCATGGGGTTGTCGATCTGCGTTGTCGGTCTGTTGTGCTGCCACCCGTCCGACGCGTCCAGCACATCACAGCGAACAGACGGTTATCGGAATGAAAATTACAAGCTTTCCTGCGTGAACAATATCACAGGCCGACACCGGCCAACATTACAAGCAGGATATTTTCGAGAGGATGGACCGGCCCCGGAAGGTGAATTCAGGGGCGGGCTTCGCGTGAATTGGTGCTGATGGGCGGAATCGAACCGTCGACCTACTGATTACGAATCAGTTGCTCTACCAACTGAGCTACATCAGCGAAGCGCCGTATTCTATCAAAATTCGATGCCAGACAGGCAAATTCGCGCCGCTCTGCTGCCAGCGGCGCGAATCCGGCACGACCTCGTTAATGCTCTTTGTGATATGCAGTCACGCGCTCGACCTCGTTCTTCGAGCCAAGGAAGACCGCGACGCGCTGGTGTAATTCGGTCGGCTGGATGTCGAGGATACGCTGGCGACCATCGGTCGCGGCGCCGCCCGCCTGCTCGATGATGAGCGACATTGGATTCGCCTCGTACATCAGGCGCAGTTTGCCCGGCTTGTCGGGGTCGCGCGCATCGGCCGGGTACATGAAGATGCCACCGCGGTTCAGGATGCGGTGCACGTCGGCGACCATCGACGCAATCCAGCGCATGTTGAAGTTCTTGCCGCGCGGGCCATTCTTGCCGGCTTCGAGTTCGCTGATGTACTTCTTCACCGGCGGGAACCAGTGGCGCGAGTTCGAGGCATTGATCGCATATTCAGCCGTGTCGGCGGGGATCTGAATATCACGCTGGGTCATCACCCAGGAACCCATCTCGCGGTCGAGCGTGAAGCAATGCACGCCGTTGCCCGTCGTTAGCACCAGGATAGTCTGCGGTCCGTACACCGCATAGCCGGCGGCGACCTGACGCGTACCGGGCTGCAGGAAATCCTGTTCGGTCGGGGCGGCCATGCCCTCGGGTGCCTTCAGCACGGAGAAGATGGTGCCGATGGTGACGTTGACGTCGATGTTGGACGAACCGTCGAGCGGATCGAACAGCAGCATGTACTCACCCTTCGGATAACGGTTCGGAATCGGATGGAAGGATTCCATCTCTTCCGATGCCATCGCCGCCAGATGCCCGCCCCACTCGTTGGCCTCCAACAGGATTTCGTTGGACAGGATGTCGAGCTTCTTCTGCACCTCACCCTGTACGTTCTCGCTGCCGGCGCTACCCAGCACATCACCGAGCGCGCCCTTGCCGACCGAGTGGCTAATGGTCTTGCATGCACGCGCAACAACTTCGATCAGCAGCCGCAGCTCGGCGGGGATGGTGTTGTGCAGCCGCTGCTGCTCGATCAGGTGCTGCGTGAGGCTGATGCGTTTCATTCGGTTTCCTGGTTGCGGGGGTTTGAAATCTTTGTTCTGTGCGTCAGGCATGCGCATTGACACGGCGCATGATCATCCCAACGCCTTGCCGACCACCTCGGCCACGTCGTTCGACAGCCTGGCTGATGCCGACACCTTGTCCAGCGCGGCTTTCATGCTCGCCTGCAGCACCGGTGTGTACTTGCGCCAGCGGTCAAGCGTACGCGCAAGGCGCGCGGCCACTTGCGGGTTGATCGCGTCGAGCGCGATCACTTGCTCTGCCCAGAACGCATGGCCGCTGCCATCCGCTGCATGGAACTGCGCAGGGTTGCTGTTGCAGAACGCGAACAACAGGCTGCGCGCACGGTTCGGATTTTTCAGCGTGAAGGCCGGATGCTGCATCAACTTGCGCACGCCTGCCACCGTCATCATCGGGGATGTCGCCTGCAAGCTGAACCATTTGTCGATCACCAGCGCCTCGTCGTCGAAGTCATCGTAGAAGGCCTGCAGCGCGGCGTCCGCTCCGGGTACCGCATTGTGGACCATCGCCGCCAGCGCAGAGATGCGGTCGGTCATGTTGCCGGCGGTGTCGAGCTGTTCGCGGATCAAGGACTGCACCACGTCTTCGTGCACTTCGGCCAGATAGCCGAGCGCATTGTTGCGCAGTGCACGCGGGCCGGATTGGTCGGGATCGGGACGGTAGGTACCACCGACCTGATGCTGGCGATAGAGCGTCAGCAAGTCATCTTTCAAATGGCGCGCAAGATAGCGGCGCAATGCCCGGCGAGCGCGGTGAATCGCTTGCGGATCGATCAGTTCGGCTTCCTCGGCCAGCGTTGCTTCCGAAGGAAGGGTGAGCACCAGGTCGCGGAACGCAGGATCGAGCGAACTGTCGCGCAGCAGCTTGCGCAATGCATCGGCGATCAGCTTGTCCTGGGCCGTTTCCGGATAAATGAAGTCAGCTGACACCCCGGATGCAGTCAAAGCCAGCAGGCGGCGCGTGGCCAGCCGCTGGCCGGCCTCCCATCGGTTGAACGGATCGCTGTCATGCGCGAGCAGAAACGCAAGTTCGTTGTCGCTGTAGTCATGGTCGAGCACGACCGGCGCCGAGAAATTGCGCAACAGCGAGGGCACCGGCCGGCGTGTGATGCCGCTGAACGTGAAGCTCTGTTTCGCCTCCGTCAGTTCCAGCACCAGCGTGGTCGGCGCCGGATGCACCTCGACTTCGTCGAAGGCGATCGTGCTTTCCAGTGTCAGCGGCAAGTCATGACCATCGGCGTCGATCAGGCCAACGGCGACAGGGATATGCATCGGCTCCTTGACGGCCTGCCCCGGCGTCGGCGGGCAGTACTGCTCCATCGTCAGTGTGTAGGTGTCTGCAGCGGCATCGAAGCTTGCGCTGACCTTGACGCGCGGCGTGCCGGCCTGGCTGTACCAGCGCTCGAATTGCGCCAGATCGCGCTGGCCGGCGTCGGCCATCGCAGCGCGGAAATCATCACAGGTCACGGCCTGGCCGTCATGGCGCGCAAAGTACAGGTCCATGCCCTTGCGGAACGCTTCGCGGCCCAGCAGGGTCTGGTACATGCGCACCACCTCGGCGCCTTTTTCGTAGATGGTCAGCGTGTAGAAATTATTGATCTCGACGTAGGACTCGGGGCGCACCGGATGCGCCATCGGTCCGCCGTCTTCCGGGAATTGCGCGGCGCGCAACACGCGCACGTCTTCAATGCGCCTGACCGCGCGACCACTGTCGCTGCCCATCATGTCGGCCGAGAATTCCTGGTCGCGGAACACGGTCAGGCCTTCTTTCAGCGAGAGCTGGAACCAGTCACGGCAAGTGACACGGTTGCCGGTCCAGTTGTGGAAGTATTCGTGCGCGACCACCGATTCGATACCGGCATAGTCGGCATCGGTCGCAATGCGCGGATTGGCCAATACATACTTCGTGTTGAAGATGTTGAGGCCCTTGTTCTCCATCGCGCCCATGTTGAAGTCGCCGACGGCGACGATCATGAAGCGGTCGAGGTCAAGCTCGAGGCCGAAGCGCTGCTCGTCCCAGCGTATGCTCTTGACCAGAGACTCCATCGCATGCGAGGTCTTGTCGAGGTTGCCGTCCTCGACCCAGACCTGCAGCAACGCGTCGCGGCCGGATTGGCGCTTGATGACTTGTTCTTCGCAGACCAGCTTGCCTGCCACCAGCGCGAACAGGTAGGAAGGCTTGCGGAACGGGTCTTCCCAGAGCGCGTAATGGCGGCCATCGCCGATATCGCCCTCTTCAATCAGGTTGCCGTTGGACAGCAGCACCGGGAATTGCTCCTTGTCCGCACGCAGCATCACGCGGTACTTCGCCATCACATCGGGACGGTCGGGGAAATAGGTGATCTTGCGGAAGCCCTCGGCCTCGCACTGCGTGAAGAAATTGCCGTTCGAAACGTAGAGCCCCATCAGCGAGGTGTTCTGGTCCGGACGGATCAGCGTCTCGATCTCGAGCGTGACTTTGGTGGGTGCGTTCGGGATGACCAGACGACCCGGCTCGCGGCGGTACTGCTTTTGCGTGAGCGTCTTGCCGTTCATGCGCAGCGCGACCAGTTCCAGTTCTTCGCCGTGCAATACCAGCTCGGTCGACTGACTGTCAGGATTGCGCCGCAGCACCGAACGTGCGGCGACCCGCGTGTCGGCGGGGTCAAGATCGAAGCCTATGTCGATGGTATCGACCAGATAGGCAGGTGGGGCATAGTCCTGGCGATGGATCGCCGCAGCATTGTCGGTGCGCATGGGAGGTCGGTCTCGAAAGGGTCTCGGGGCAACTGGGCCGAAGGCAGGATTTTACCAAGGCGACAGCGGAATTTCGCCCCGATGGCACGCTGCACGCAGGCAGAAGCAGCGTTAAGATCTCGATAACGAATCAGTGCCGGGGAATACCATGCGAGCTTTGTTGATGTTGATGGCAGCCCTGCCCTTGCTGCTGGCGGGCTGCGCGACCACGATACGCAGCGAAGTCACCGCCTTTCACCAGTGGCCAGCCAGCTTGCCGGGGCAGTCCTATGTGTTCATGCGGCCTGCGCCGGCCGACCTGGAGCGACAGAATTACGAGCAGTTGCTGCGAGATCGGCTGGCAAAACTGGGCCTGCGCGAAGCGGCTACCGGTGAACCGGCACCGCTGTCGGTGACGATGGATTACCGCGTCGATAGCCGCGATGTGCGCGTGATCGAGACCGTGCTGGTCGACCCCTGGTACGGCACGCCATGGTACGGGCCCGGGTATTACAGTCCTTACTGGGGCTGGCCCGGCTACGGCCATCCGTTCTACGGACCGATGTGGCCGGCGATGCCGGTGGCGCGCGAGCAGCAGCGGCGCTACACGGTGTATCACCGCGAGCTGAAGCTGAGGATCGATGATGTCGCGAAGAAGCAGCCGCTCTATGACGTCACGGTCAAGAGCGCTGGCGAAGAAGGCAGCCTTGCGAAAGTGATGCCCTATCTAATCGCCAGCGCCTTCAAGGACTTCCCCGGCAAGAGCGGGGTACCGCAGGTGGTGGAACTGAAGATGGAGCGCTGAACATGCATAGAAAAACGGCCGCGCTCGACAAGGGGCGCGGCCGTTGGTTCAAGGCATGCGGTTGCCAGCGTCAGCCAGTGACATACGCCACCGATGCCCAGGTGATCAGCCCGAGCAGCGCCACTGCCAGCACCAGCACGATCAGCAGCCGGCCAAAGCGCGGCGTCTCGCCGGCGGGGTTGACGGGCTGCTCTTCCGGATGCTGCATCGGGTTGTCGTCATAGTCATCGCGCATCGTGCGTCGCCTGTGATCAGGGCAGCAGGATGGTGGAGCCGGTCGTCTTGCGCGACTCGAGGTCACGGTGCGCCTGCTGCACGTCCTTCAGTGCATAGCGCTGGTTGATCTCGATCTTGACCTTGCCGCTGCTGACCATGCGGAACAGGTCGGCCGACATCGCCTCCAGGTCGCTGCGCTTCGCGGTGTACGCGAACAGCGTCGGACGGGTGATGAACAGCGAGCCGCGCGAGGCCAGTTCCTGCAGCGAAAACGGCGGCACCGGGCCGGACGCCGAGCCGTAGCTGACCATGGTGCCCAGTGGCGACAGGCAGTCGAGCGACTTGATGAAGGTGTCCGCACCGATGGAGTCGTACACCACCGGTACGCCCTGGCCATTGGTCAGTTCCTTCACGCGGCTGAGGAAATCTTCCTTGTTGTAGTTGATCGTGTGCGTGCAGCCATGCGCCTTGGCCAGCGCGGCCTTTTCGTCGGAGCCAACGGTGCCGATCATGTTCACCCCGAGCGCCTTGGCCCACTGGCAGGCAATCAGGCCAACGCCACCGGCAGCGGCGTGGAACAGGATGGTCTCGCCGCCTTTCAACGGGAAGGTCCGGTGGAACAGGTATTGGACGGTCAGGCCCTGCAGCATCATCGCCGCAGCGGTCTCGAAGTCGATGTCATCCGGCAGCTTCACCAGACTGGCCGACGGCATCACGCGCGCTTCCGCATAGGCACCCGGCGGGCGGCACGCGTAGGCGACGCGGTCACCGACCTTGACTTCCGTGACGCCGGAGCCGATCGCTTCGACCACGCCCGCGCCTTCCATGCCAAGGCCAGCCGGCAGTGGCTGCGGATACAGGCCGGTGCGGAAGTAGACGTCGATGTAGTTCAGGCCGATCGCATGGTGGCGCACGCGGACTTCGCCGGCGCCCGGCTCGCCGACCTCGACGTCGACATATTCCATGACCTCAGGGCCGCCATTCGTGAAACACCGGATTGCTTTTGTCATTGTTGAACCTGCTTGTGTGGGTAGTGATAGGGTTAAGAAACGCGAGAATGATAACGCTGTTCGCTGCAGTACCGCAGCAGTGCATCAGCCAGCGTGCACAACGACACGGGTCACAAGGTCCCCGGATACGCGCCGCCGTCGAGCAAGATGTTCTGCCCGGTCATGAAGCCGGCATGCACACTGCAGATGAACGCGCAGAAAGCGCCGAATTCTTCGGCCGTGCCAAAGCGGCCAGCGGGCACTTGTTCGCGTCCCTGCTGCAAGGCCTGCTCCAGCGTTGCGCCGGATGCAAACGCACCGGCCCGAAAGCCGTTGCGCAGCCGGTCGGTGTCATGAAAGCCCGGCAGCAGATTGTTGATTGTCACATTGTGACGAATGGTCTCTCGCGCCAGCCCGGCGACGAAACCGGTCAGCCCCGCGCGCGCGCCGTTCGACAGGCCCAGCGACGGATACGGCGCCTTCACTGCCGCTGACGTGATGTTGATGATGCGACCGAAGCCGCGCGCCATCATGCCGTCGACGGTGGCCTTGATCAGCTCGATCGGGGTCAGCATGTTCGCATCGATCGCAGCGATCCAATCGTCGCGCTGCCAGTTGCGGAAATTGCCCGGCGGCGGGCCACCGGCATTGTTGACGAGGATGTCGGGCTCGGGACAGGCTTCCAGCGCCAGTGCGCGACCTTCTGCCGTCGTGATGTCCGCTGCGACCGTTGTTACCCTGACCTTGCTGCCAACGGCCGCCTGCAACTCGGCGGCGGTGGCAGCCAGCGTCTCGGCCGTGCGCGCGACCAGCGTCACATGCACGCCCTCGTGCGCGAGCGCCTGCGCACAACCACGGCCCAGCCCGCGGCTGGCGGCGCAGACCAGCGCGGTCTTGCCTGCAATTCCCAGATCCATCGTGTCTCCTTGCGGGATTCTTTGCTGGTGATTGTAATGGCCGGTGACGACCCTGGTTTCGTGAATGCGAAAAGCCTGGTTTCGCCCGCTTTCCCCTCGCAATGCCAGTGCTTGCGCCTCGAGGGCACAAGGGGCGCTGTGGTAGAATCCGCACCCTGTTCACCCGCCTGCAGCACGGCTCCAAGCCGTTCCAAGCGACTGATTCCTAAAGATTTTTTGATCAGCCGCCGCCGGACAGCCAGGCACGCAAATCACCGGAAAGAACGTACGACATGGCAGGACATAGCAAATGGGCCAATATCAAGCACAAGAAGGCCGCGACTGACGCCAAGCGCGGCAAGATCTGGACCCGGCTGATCAAGGAAATCACGGTCGCAGCCCGCATGGGCGGTGGCGATGTGGCCGCCAACCCGCGACTGCGTCTTGCGGTCGACAAGGCCGCCGACGCCAACATGCCGAAGGACAACGTCACCCGCGCAATCCAGCGCGGCACCGGCGGCCTCGAAGGCGTGAACTATGAAGAGATCCGCTACGAAGGCTATGGCATCAATGGTGCGGCCATCATCGTCGACTGCATGACGGACAACCGCGTGCGTACCGTGGCCGAGGTGCGCCATGCATTCAGCAAATTTGGCGGCAACATGGGCACCGAAGGCTCGGTCGCTTTCCTGTTCAAGCACTGCGGCCAGCTGCTGTTTGCACCGGGCACGAACGAGGACGCCCTGATGGAAGCCGCGCTCGAGGCCGGCGCCGAAGACGTGATCGCCGATGACGAGGGCGGCTTCGAAGTGGTCTGCGACCCGTACCAGTTCTCGGCGATCCGCGAGACGCTGGAGAAAGCCGGCTTCAAGCCCGAGGTCGCCGAGGTGACAATGAAGCCCTCGACCGCCACCGAGTTCAGCGGCGACGATGCGGTCAAGATGCAGAAGTTGCTCGATGCGCTGGAAAACCTCGACGACGTACAAGAGGTCTACACCAACGCCGTGATCAACGAATAAGCCGACACTATCCGACGCGCCGGGCAGCAACGGCGCGAACCTGACTCTTCCCGATCCTCCCTCTTCGCATTCCATGAAAATTCTTGTCGTAGGCTCCGGTGGCCGTGAACATGCGCTGGCCTGGAAGCTGGCCCAGTCGAAACGCATACAGATCGTGATGGTCGCTCCCGGCAACGGCGGCACGGCGCTCGACCCGCGCCTGAAGAACATCGACATCACGGACCCGGACGCGCTGGCCGAGTTCGCGCAGACAGCGCAGGTCGCGCTGACCGTCGTCGGCCCGGAAGCTCCGCTGGCGGCCGGAATCGTGGACCTGTTCCGCGAGCGCGGCCTGAAGGTGTTTGGCCCGACCAAACAAGCCGCCAAGCTGGAAAGCTCGAAGGATTTCGCGAAGGCCTTCATGCAGCGCCACGGCATCCCGACCGCGAAATACCAGACCTTCAGCGATGCCGCTGCCGCGCATCGTTACATCGACGAACAAGGCGCGCCGATCGTGATCAAGGCCGATGGCCTCGCGGCGGGCAAGGGCGTGGTGGTGGCGATGTCGCTCGACGAAGCACATGCGGCGGTCGACATGATGTTGTCAGACAACCGTTTCGGCGATGCCGGCGCGCGTGTCGTGATCGAGGAATTCCTCGACGGCGAGGAAGCCAGCTTCATCGTGATGGTCGATGGCAAAAACATCCTGCCGTTGGCCACCAGCCAGGACCACAAGCGTCTTCTCGACAATGACCAAGGCCCGAATACCGGCGGCATGGGTGCGTACTCCCCTGCGCCTATCGTCACACCCCAGTTGCACGCGCGCGTGATGCGCGAAATCATCCAGCCGACCGTACAAGGCATGGCGAAGGATGGCATTCCATACACCGGATTCCTGTATGCCGGCCTGATGATCGATGCGCAGGGCAATCCGAAGACGCTGGAATTCAATTGCCGCATGGGCGACCCGGAGACGCAGCCGATCATGGCGCGCCTGAAGACCGACTTCGTGACCGTGATCGAGCATGCGTGCAATGGCACGCTGGACAGCATCGAACTGGAGTGGGATCGCCGCACGGCGCTGGGCGTAGTGATGGCAGCCGCCGGCTATCCGGACGCGCCGCGCAAGGGTGATGTCATCAGCGGGATTCCGGCCGAGACGACAGACAGCATGACCTTCCATGCCGGCAGCGTGCTGGACAACAACGCACTGAAAACCTCCGGTGGCCGAGTGCTGTGCGTGGTCGGCCTCGGCGACAGTGTGAAGGTCGCGCAAAAGCATGCCTACGATGCCGTTGACCAGATTCGCTTTGACGGCATGCAGTTCCGCCACGACATTGGCTGGCGCGCGCTGAAGCGCCCGGGCTGAGCAAGACCTTTCGATAACAGCAAGAACAGACAAGGACTATCCATGAGCACGCCCGACACGAATGCCGTCAAGACCTGGTTGCTGTCGCTGCAGGAGCGCATCGTCAGCGCCATCGAGGAAATCGATGGACAGTCTTTCATTCGTGATGCGTGGGAGCGTCCGGCCGACGGTGCTCTGGGCGGGGGCGGCATCTCGCGGCTGATCGAAGAGGGCAATGTGCTCGAGCGTGGCGGTGTCGGCTTCTCGCATGTCACCGGCAGCAAGCTGCCGCCTTCAGCCGTGGCGAACCGCCCGGAACTGGCCGGCCGTCCGTGGGAAGCGATGGGCGTGTCGCTGGTCTTCCACCCGCGCAATCCATATGCGCCGACCGTGCACATGAATGTGCGCTGCTTCTCGACGGCCGGCGATGGCAAGGAGCCGGTCTGGTGGTTCGGCGGCGGCATGGACCTGACACCGTACTATGGCTACGAGGAAGATGCAAAGCACTTCCACCAGACCTGCCGCGATGCGCTGGAGCCGTTCGGCGCGGACAAGCATCCGCGTTTCAAGCAATGGTGCGATGAGTACTTCTTCCTGAAGCACCGCAACGAGGCACGCGGCGTGGGCGGTGTGTTCTTCGATGATTTCAATGCATCCAGCTTCGAGCAGAGCTTCGCGATGACGCAAAGCGTCGGCGACCACTTCCTCGACGCTTACCTGCCTATCCTGAAACGCCGCAAGGACACGCCCTACGGCGAACGCGAACGTGACTTCCAGGCCTATCGCCGTGGACGTTACGTCGAATTCAATCTCGTGTTCGACCGCGGCACCTTGTTCGGGCTGCAATCGGGTGGCCGCACCGAATCGATCCTGATGTCGATGCCGCCGATCGTGAAATGGCGCTATGACTGGAAGCCGGAAGCCGGCTCCCCGGAAGCGAAGCTGTACACCGATTTCCTGCCGCACCGGGACTGGCTGACCGCGTGATGGCCGGCCGCGACACCCGGCGCTGTGTGCTTCTGCTGGGCGGCAGCTTTGATCCGGTCCACCAGGGCCATGTGGGCCTCGCGCATTACTTCAGCACCCTGCTGCACCCGGATGAACTTCGGCTGATACCCGCCGGCCAGCCCTGGCAAAAGCCCGGCATGAAAACGCCGGCAGCGGATCGTATAGCGATGCTGGAACTGGCCTTCCCGAACTGGGCGACGCCGGTCGTGATCGATACGCAGGAAATCGAACGCGACGGCGCCAGCTATGCGATCGATACGCTGCGTACCTTGCGTGCGCAGCTGGGCAATGAGGTATCGCTGGTGCTGGCTCTGGGCGCCGACCAGCTGGCTAACCTGCACACCTGGCGTGACTGGCGGCAGCTGTTCGACCTGGCCCATCTCTGCTTTGCTGCGCGACCGGGCTTCTCGATGACGCGTGACGTACTGGATGCCGAAGTGGCCGCAGAAGTGGCGCGCCGTCTGGCCAACCCGCCGCAACTGCGCAGCACGCCGGCCGGGCTGGCATTCATTGCGACCAACCTCGCGCTGGACGTGTCCTCGACCGCAATCCGCGCATCACTGGCTGCGGGTGGCGCCACCGGCGACGCCAAAGGGCAGCTGCCGGCACCGGTGCTAGACTATATTCGACAACATCATCTTTACCAGACTCATTAATGGACATCAAAAAACTGCAGGCATTGGTCATCGATGCGCTCGAGGACGTCAAGGCACAGGAAATCCGCGTGTATGACACCACCCACCTGACCAGCATGTTCGACCGTATCGCGATTGCTTCGGGTACCTCAAACCGCCAGACCAAGGCACTGGCCGCATCCGTGCGCGACAAGGTCAAGGCGGCTGGCGGGGACATCGTGAACATGGAAGGTGAAGGCACCGGCGAGTGGGTGCTGGTCGACCTCGGTGACATGGTTGTGCACATCATGCAGCCGGCGATCCGCGCCTATTACCGTCTCGAGGAGATCTGGGGCGACAAAGAGGTGAAGTTCGGCGCAGCCAAGCGCACTGGCGCTCGCAAGACGGCCGCCAAGACCGCATCGAAGACTGCTGCAGGCAAGCCGGCCACGAAGACTGCGACGAAGTCGGCGGCAAAAACCACTGCGGCAAAGACGCCGCGCAAGACCGCCACGAAGACCGCCACGAAGACGACCGCTGCCACAGCGCCGGTGAAAAAAGTCGCTGCCAGGAAGGTCGCCGCGAAGAAGACGCCAGCCAAGTCTGCCGCGCGCAAGACTTCCTGAACACCTTCCTGACATCCTGATGCCATGCAGTTGATCATTGCGGCCGTCGGCCACAAGATGCCCGCATGGATAGAGGATGGCTATCAGGAATACGCGAAGCGCATGCCGGCCGAATGCCGGCTGGTGCTGAAAGAGATCAAGCCCGTCGAACGCTCGGGCAGCCGCACTGCCGAAACCGTCATGGCGCAGGAACGGTCCCGCATCGAGGGCGTGTTGCCAAAGGGCGGTTACGTTGTGGCGCTGGATGAGCATGGCCGCGACCTGACCACGCTGCAACTCGCACAGCAGCTGACAAATTGGCAGCAGCTGGGCGGGGATGTTACATTCGTCATCGGCGGCGCGGACGGGCTGGATGCCGAATTCAAGAAGAATGCCGACATGCTGATGCGCGTCTCGAGCCTGACCCTGCCGCATGGCATGGTAAGAGTCTTGCTGGCGGAGCAGCTATACCGCGCCTGGTCGATCACTCGTAACCACCCCTATCACCGGCCCACGCTCTGACGGCTGGCGAGTCTCCGGTGGCCAGCGGACCCGACCGCCTGTAACGGAAAGCACCGGATGATCTTCTCGGACCAGAAAATCTACCTCGCCTCGAAAAGCCCGCGCCGGCGCGAACTGCTGCGCCAGATCGGCGTCGAGTTCGAGATCCTGATGCTGCGCGAAGAGCCAGGTCGTCACGGCGCCGTGTCCGAGGACGTGCTGCCCGGCGAAGCGCCGGATGTCTATGTGCAGCGCGTTGCCCGTGAAAAGGCCGAACATGGCTGGAATGCGGTGTTGTGGCGCAAGCTGCCGCAGCGCCCGGTACTGGCGGCCGACACCACCGTCACCATTGATGGCAAGATCCTGGGCAAGCCGGCCGATGCGGCCGAAGCGATGGACATGCTGCGCTCGCTGTCGGGACGCACACATGAAGTGCTGACCGCCATTGCCGTGATCGCGAACGATGAATTGAAAGAAGCACTGAACCGCTCCGAGGTCAGGTTCGCCAGGGTGACCGACAAGATGCTGCAAGCCTATTGCAACACTGCAGAGCCCTACGACAAGGCCGGTGCCTACGGCGTACAGGGCCATGCGGCGCAATTCATTGAACACATCAGCGGCAGCTACACCGGCATCATGGGCCTGCCACTGTTCGAGACTGCACAATTACTTAATCAAGCGGGCATCAAGACCCTATGACCGAAGATCTGCTCGTCAATATCACCCCCCAGGAAACGCGCGTCGCGCTGATACAGCAAGGCTCGGTGCAGGAACTGCACATCGAGCGCACCGCCTCGCGCGGCCGCACCGGGAACATCTACCTCGGCAAGGTGGCACGCGTGCTGCCGGGCATGCAATCGGCGTTCATCGACATCGGCCTCGAGCGTGCGGCCTTCCTGCATGTGGCCGATATCTGGGAAGCGAGACAGCAATCAGGTTCGTCATCGGCGCCGCTGCCGATCGAGAAGCTGCTGTTCGACGGCCAATCCGTCATGGTGCAGGTGATCAAGGATCCGATCGGCACCAAGGGCGCCCGGCTGTCGACGCAAATCTCGATCGCCGGCCGCATGCTGGTTTATCTGCCGCAGGATCCGCACATTGGCATCTCGCAACGTATCGAAAGCGAAGCCGAGCGCGAGGCACTGAAGGCGAAGCTGCAAGCTCTGGTGCCCGCCGATGAAAAAGGCGGTTACATCATCCGCACAATGGCAGAGGACGCCAGCGACACGGACCTCGGCATGGACGTCGCATATCTGCGCAAGACCTGGTCCCACATCGTCCAGCAAACCAAGAGCGTGCCGGCGCCGGCGTTGTTATACCAGGACCTGAGCCTGGCACAGCGCGTGCTGCGCGACTTCGTCGGCGAGCACACGACAACCATACAAATCGACTCGCGCGAGAACTTCGCAAAGCTGACCGAGTTTGGTACCAGCTATACGCCATCGGTGCTGCCGAAGCTGCAGCATTACACTGGCGAGCGACCCTTGTTCGATCTGTATGGCGTCGAGGAAGAGATCGAGAAGGCGCTAGGACGCCGCGTTGATTTGAAATCCGGCGGCTACCTGATCATCGAGCAGACCGAGGCGATGACGACCATCGACGTCAATACCGGCAGCTATGTCTCCGGCCGCAACTTCGATGACACGATCTTCAAGACCAACCTCGAGGCTGCGCATGCGATCGCGCGCCAGCTACGCTTGCGCAATCTCGGCGGCATCATCATCCTCGACTTCATCGACATGGAGAATGCCGAGCACCGGATGGCGGTGCTGGCCGAGCTGCACAAGGCGCTGGCCAAGGACCGTACCAAGGTTACCGTGTCCGAGTTCTCCGCACTGGGACTGGTGGAGATGACGCGCAAGCGCACCCGCGAATCGCTGGCCCATGTGCTGTGCGAGCCCTGCCCGGCATGCCAGGGCAAGGGCCAGGTGAAGACGCCGCGCACCGTCGCCTACGAAATTCTGCGCGAACTGTTGCGCGAGGCGAAGCAGTTCAACCCTCGCGAATTCCGCATCCTTGGTTCGCAGGTAGTGATCGACATGTTCCTCGAGGAGGAGTCACAGCACCTGGCGATGCTGGGCGACTTCATCGGCAAGCCGATCTCGCTGCAGGTCGAAACGGCCTTCCATCAGGAGCAGTACGACATCATCCTGATGTAAGCCGGCCTGGAGGTCGGGGCTGCAAAATTCCCGTGATGGCGCCGCAACCCTATAAAATGCGGAACCAATGAACCCCGACGTCATCATCACCAACCTGCACCGCCGCTATACCGGTGTGTCCGGCACCATCAATGCGCTGCTACCGGTGCAGTCGCGCACGCTGGCTGTTGCCTTCGTCGGCACGCCGGTACCTGGCGCAGCCATGGCCGAGGCGCAGAATCCGGAGCGATTTGCCCACCTGAGTGTGTGGCAGGCGATCGCCATCAGCCGCAAGCCCTTGCCCGGCGGCCGCAAGCGTATCTGGCATGTGCGGCGCGATCCGGAAATGATGCTGGGGATCTTCCTGCGAGATGTACTGCGCTTCCCGATCAAACTGGTGTTCACGTCGGCGGCCAAACATCGGCATTCCTGGTTCCCGCGCTGGATGATCAGCAAGATGGATGGCGTGGTCGCGACGACGCCGGAAGCGGCTGCCTTCGTGCCGAATACCACCAAGGTCGTGTTCCATGGCGCGAGCCTGGAGCGTTTCGCACCGCCCGA
>JACCDH011769561.1_pt1 | contig 15472 bp, 12 predicted proteins | sample 7442481 | NCBI WGS metagenome assembly JACCDH01 (sample SAMN15323433, study PRJNA562643) | freshwater metagenome | isolation source: river surface water | place: USA:Blue River Watershed | collected 2017-08-15
TCCTTCATCGAACGCCTCATGTTCACCGCCGCGCAAGAGGGCGAAACCGTGGTGCGCCTCAAGGGCGGGGACCCCTTCATCTTCGGCCGTGGCGGCGAAGAGGTGGAACACCTGGAGGCCGCTGGCATCCGCGTCTCGGTCATCAACGGCATCACCGCCGGGCTGGCCGCGGTCACTTCGCTGAACGTGCCCCTCACCCACCGTGAGCATGCGCACGGCGTGGTGTTTGTCACCGGCCACGCCAAGCCCGGCGACGCCGGCACCGACTGGCCCGCGCTGGCTGCCGCTGCTCAGCAAGCCAAGCTCACGCTGGTGATTTACATGGGTGTGAGTGGTGTGGCCGACATCCAGGCAGGTCTGCTGCGGGGCCTGCGTGCCGACACCCCGGTGGCCATCATCCAAAACGCCAGCCTGCCCACCCAACGGCACGCAGCGTGCACCCTGCAAAGCCTGCAAGCCACCATCCAGCGCGAGCAACTGGCCAGCCCCAGCGTGATTGTGGTGGGTGACGTGGTGTTGGGCTTGCAAGCCGTGGTGCAAACATCGCACACACCAGCAGCAAGCAAGGTGGCGTAACGGCATTGTTTTTGCATGGTGTTCCCCAACGCGAAAGGAGTTCACCATGATCATGCCCGCCACCATCCAGAACCCTTCCACCCCACGCACTGCGCTGCAGACGCAGGCCTTGGCCAAGCCAGCAAGCGCCACGGTGACGGCGCCCATTTCCGATCTCAACCTGGCGGCACGCCAGCGCATGCTTTCGCAGCGCATGGTGATGCAAACCCTGCTGGCCGCAGCCGGTAATGCCCAGCAACTCCAGGCCGCGCGCAACACCTTTCAGCTGTTCGGCGACAGCCATGCGCGACTGCTGGGCACCATGTCCCATTACGACGCCCCCAGCGCAGCACGCCTGCATGCGGTTTACGAAGGGCCACAGGGGGTGAATGCCACCATCCAGGCCTTTCTGGAGCTGATGCGCAGTGCGCTGGATCTCATCAGCCAGCGCTCGCCGCGCGCACAAGCGGTGCTGGAATCGATCGTGGACAGCACCGATGCCGTGCTGGAAGCACTGAATGCCGCCACCAATGTGTTTGATGCAGTCACCAAGGCCAAGGCCGACCTGTTGTTCAAGGAACTCACGGGCATCGTCTCCGACATTCACACCATCGCCCGCGAGGCCAAGGTGGTGAGTTTCAACGCCCAGGTGATGGCCGCGCGTGCGGGCCAGCAGGGGCGCGAGTTTGCCGTGGTGGCCACGGTACTCTCGGCCATCAGCACAGAGATCGATGGCCTGTCCCGCAAAGCCATTGATCTGGCGGACCGGAACCGGCAGCACGCCTGACGGTCTTCGCCACGGGGTCGCGCGCCTGGGCCTACTCTTCTCCGGCCAGGTCACAGCGCACCGGTGCCCGCAGCCCGGCGCTCATGGCGCCCTGCTGGTCGCAAAATCGCGCCGAACTGCGGGCACCGGCACGCTGTGACGTCGTGTGCGCAAGCCCCGTCCTCTACACTGCCGCCCATGCACAGTTTTGACGTCGTGATCGTGGGTGCCGGGGCTGCCGGTTTGTTTTGCGCTGGAGTGGCAGGCCAGTTGGGTCTGAAGGTGCTGGTGCTTGACCACAGCGAGAAAGTGGCCGAGAAAATCCGCATCTCGGGCGGCGGACGCAGCAACTTCACCAACGTGGACGTCACCGCAGCCAACTTCCTCAGCGAGAACCCGCGCTTTGCCAAGTCAGCCCTGTCGCGCTACACATCGGCTGACTTCATCGCGCTGGTGAAAAAACACGGCATCGCCTTCCACGAAAAACACAAGGGCCAGCTGTTTTGCGACCGCTCGGCCGAAGACCTGATCGCCATGCTGCTGGCCGAGTGCGCCGCAGGCGGCGTAGAGCGCTGGCAGCCCTGCAGCATCAAAACCATAAGGTTTTTGGCCTCCAGCCCTTATGAGATCTGCGCGAGTAGCTATGAAATTGAGAGTGACCGTGGTGCCATCCACTGTGGCGCTGTGGTCATCGCCACCGGCGGCCTGTCGATCCCCAAGATCGGCGCCACCGACTTGGGCTACCGTGTGGCCAAACAGTTCGACCTGCCCCTGGTCACGCCCCGCCCCGCGCTGGTGCCGCTGACCTTTGACGAGGCCGCCTGGGCGCCCTTTGCCCAGCTCTCGGGCTTGTCGCTGCCGGTGGACATTGCCACGGGCCCCAAAAAGGCCAGCATGGCCTTCCGCGAGGATCTACTGTTCACCCACCGGGGCTTGAGCGGCCCCGGCGTGCTGCAAATATCGAGCTACTGGGCTGAAGGCACCCCCATCCGCCTGAACCTGGCGCCCGGTACCGACTTGGCGCGGCACCTGATGGAGGCCAAATCCAGCTCGCGCAAGCGCATTGCCAACGAACTGGCGGGTCTGGTCCCCAGCCGCTTGGCCGACACCTGGGTGGACCACGGCAAAACTTGGGGCCACGACTGGAACCGCCCCGTGAACGAGGCCAGCGACAAGGCGCTGAACGCGCTGGCCGAGCACCTGAGCCGCTGGGAATTGACACCCACAGGCACCGAGGGCTACCGCAAGGCCGAGGTCACCGCCGGTGGCGTAGACACCAAAGTACTGTCCAGCCAGACCCTGGAGAGCAAGCAGCCCGGCCTGTTTTTCATTGGCGAAGTGGTCGATGTGACCGGCTGGCTGGGGGGTTACAACTTCCAGTGGGCATGGTCCAGCGCGTTTGCCTGTGCACACGGCTTGGCGGCGCGACTGAAAACGCTATAATGTTGGACTTTTCTGGCAGAACCCCCGTCGGCCAATACTAGTTATAGATGGGGAACCCGCTGAGCGATGCGTGTGGGGCGCGATCTTCCCCTCAGGTTTACCGCCAGCACATTTTGGAATTCATTACGTAATGACAACGATCCGTGTAAAAGAAAACGAGCCCTTTGACGTAGCCCTGCGTCGCTTCAAGCGCACCATCGAAAAATTGGGCTTGCTGACCGACCTGCGCGCCCGCGAGTTCTACGAGAAACCCACTGCAGAGCGCAAGCGCAAGAAGGCTGCTGCCGTGAAGCGCAACTACAAGCGCATCCGCAGCATGCAACTTCCCAAGAAGATGTACTGATCTTCAGGCCTCGAGACTCCACCGAGTTTCCAAGCCGAAAAAAGCTCGCCTGGGGACGCTCCGGCGGGCTTTTTTCATTCTGTAGCCCCTCTATTTCCACACGCTTTTCAGGAGCCACCAATGTCCCTCAAAGACCAGATCACCGAAGACATGAAGACCGCCATGCGCGCCAAGGACAGCGAGCGCCTGGGCACCATCCGCCTGCTGCTGGCCGCCCTCAAGCAAAAGGAAGTGGATGAGCGTGTCGAGCTGGACGACGCCATGGTGGTCGCGATCGTGGACAAGCTGATCAAGCAGCGCAAGGATTCCATCGAAGCCTTCATCAAAGCCGACCGCCAGGAGCTGGCCGACAAAGAAGCCGCCGAGATGAAGGTGCTGCAGACCTACCTTCCCCAGCGCATGACGGCCGACGAAGTCTTGGCAGAGGTAAAAGCGATCGTGGCAGAACTGGGCGCCGCAGGCCCCGGTGACATGGGCAAGGTGATGGGCGTAGTCAAAACCCGTCTGGCCGGAAAAGCCGAAATGGGCACCGTGTCTGCGGCCGTCAAAACCGCACTGGCCGGCTAAGGTCGCACGCGCACCGTTGTCGTCACTGGCTCAGCCAAGACCAACTTGGCGTCCAGGTTGTCGACAAACTCCAGCTTGAGCGTGTAGTCACCGGCCGGTGGCGCCAGCCACGTTTCGGTCTGGCCTTCCACAAAATCCATTTCGGCCACGGGACCGCCTTTGCTGGTTACCGTGAGCTTGAAATGGCCCGTGTCTTTTTCCTGCTGCACGGCATGCGCCACGTTCAGGCCCGAGGCATGGAATTGCACGCGGAAGGGTGCTTTCTGCTCCGCTCCTGCCACCATCAACGCAATACCCTTGCGCACCAGCGCCTTGGGGTCTGTGCTGTTCTTTTTGGTGATGGTGACTTTCAGGGGCTTGCTATAGACAAAGTGCGGGAGGTGCTTGTCATCCGCCAACAGCATGCGCAAGGTGTAGGTACCGGGTGCCAAGGTGAGCACGGTCTCCATCTGGCCTTTGCCGAAGTGGATGTACTGCTCGTTAAACGGCAAGGCCACCTTGAAATCCAGCGGCAGGTCGCGGTTCACCAGCAGGTGGTGGTGACCACTTTTACCGCCCAATGGCTTGGTAATGGGCGCCAAGCCCCAGCCGCCCGAGAGGCCAAACTTCAACAAAAACGGAGTTTCAATGCGGTCCCCCGACTTCAGATTGGTGAAGTAAGCCTCTGCGGCGCCAGCCGGGGTGGGCGCTTGCCACGGGTGCAATACGCGAGCGGCGGCTGGCGCTGGCGTCTGCGCCAGTGCACTGGCAGAGCACACCACCAAGCTCACGACTCCGTAAACATGCCGGTACATCCGTGCCCCTTTAGCTACCCGCAACCTTCATCCGGTTGATCAACACCGACCCCACGGTCTTGGCACCGTAGTTGTACGTATCTGCACCCACGGCTTCAATGCCCTTGAGCATGTCCTTCATATTGCCGGCAATGGTGATCTCGTGCACGGGATAGGCAATGCGGCCCCTTTCCACCCAGAAGCCGCTGGCGCCACGCGAGTAATCACCGGTCACATAGTTGACCCCTTGCCCCATCAGTTCCGTGACAAACAGCCCGGTACCCAACTTCTCCAGCATGGCATCCAGATCGTCACCCGCTTTGGTCAGGCGCGAGGTGAAGGTCAGGTTGTGCGAACCGCCCGAGTTGCCGGTGGTCTTCATGCCCAGCTTGCGGGCCGAATAGCTGCTCAGGAAGTAACCCTGCACACGGCCGGCATCCACCACCTTGCGCGCCTGCACACGCACGCCTTCGTCATCAAAGGGTGAACTGCCCTTGCCGCGCGGCACAAACGGGTCTTCCTGAATGTCGATGTGTTTGGGCAAGACCTGCTTGCCCAGGGAGTCCAGCAAAAAGGTACTCTTGCGGTACAGCGCACCGCCACTCACCGCCTGCACGAAAGCCCCCAGCAAACCTGCAGCGAGGGGGGATTCAAACAGCACCGGACACTCCACGGTGGCGATTTTGCGCGCCTTGAGACGACTCAGCGCACGTTCAGCCGCATACCGGCCAACTGCCTGCGGCGAGGCCAGCTCATCAGCCGAACGCATGGAGCTGTACCAAGCGTCACGCTGCATGTCCCTGCCCTTGCCCGCAATCGGCGAGACCGATAGCGAATGGCGCGACGACGCATAGCCCCCACGAAAACCGCGTGTGTGGGCGCTGAAAAAATGGGATTGCTGGGCGGATACGGCAGCCCCCTCACTGTTGGTAATGCGCTTGCTCACGCCCAGGGCAGCAGCCTCACATTCCAGCGCAAGCCGGGCAGCCTCTTCACTGTGGATGGCCCAAGGATGGAACAGATCCAGGTCGCGGCTGCGGTCTGCCGCAGAGACGATGTCCTCGGCATCGGGCAAGCTGGCAAAGGGGTCTTCGGCCGTGAAACGCGCAATGTCAAAGGCTGCACGCACGGTTTGTGCGATGGCGGCATCCGAAAAATCGGAGGTACTGGCATTGCCCCGGCGGTTGCCCACATAGACGGTCACGCCCAGTGACTTGTCGCGGTTGCGTTCCACGTTTTCCAGCTCGCCATTGCGCACCGACACGCTCAACCCACACCCCTCGGACACTTCGGCACCGGCATCCGTTGCACCCAGTTTCTTGGCTTGGGCCAGGGCGGCATCGACGCGCGATTCAAAAAATTCACGCGTGTAGGCAAAGCCGCTGTCAGCGGGTTTGGCTGGGGAAACGGAAGATGGGGAGGTGCGCCCAGAGGCAGAGGTGGGTTTCTTCATGGCGACGGCTATGATACTTGGCTATGTCACGCAAACTAAAAAAGGGCTATTACGTCAAGGGCCAGTTCGTCGCCGAAGGCAGCGCACTGGACTTGGAGTACAAGCGCGAACTCAAGGGCACGGATGAGCCGACCCGCACCGATCTCAAAAAGGAAAGCGACGCGCTGCAAAAGCTCGGCGAAGGCCTGCTGACGCTGCGCGCCGAACTCATGACCAAGTTGGACCTGCCCGACAAACTGGTGGAGGGCGTGGCCGAGGCCAAACGCATCACCAACTTCGAAGGCAAACGCCGCCAGATGCAATTCATCGGCAAGCTGATGCGCAAGCTGGAGCCTGCCAAATGGGACGAAATCCGTGCCGCGCTCGAAGAGCAGCACATGCCATCGGCCAAAGAGACCCTGGTGTTGCACCAGGCCGAACAATGGCGCGACCGCCTGATCGCCGATGACGATGCCGTAGGCCAATGGCTCAACCTCAGCCCCGACACCGACAGCCAGAACCTGCGTGCCTTGGTGCGCCAGGCCCGAAAGGACGCCAAGCCCGAAAAACCGGGTGAAGCCCTGCGCCACGGCCGCGCCTACCGCGACATCTTCCAACTGGTGCGTGAGGTCTTGCAGGCCCACCAGGATGGCCCTGCCGCGGACACCTCCGACGACGAGGACGGCTACGACGGGGACGAGGCGTGAGCGAGCCGATGAAAGCTCCATGTGAGCCGGTCAAAATTGGAATAGTTTCCATCAGCGACCGCGCTTCCAGCGGCGTCTACGAGGACAAGGGCCTGCCCGCCCTGCAGGACTGGCTCAGCCGTGCGTTGCGCAACCCCATTCAGTTTGAAGCTCGCCTGATTGCGGACGAGCAGACGGCTATTGAGGAGACACTGATCGCACTGGCCGATGCAAAGTGCGCTCTGGTACTCACCACTGGCGGAACGGGTCCCGCCCTGCGTGACGTGACACCCGAGGCCACGCTGGCTGTAGCCCACAAGGAAATGCCCGGGTTTGGCGAACAAATGCGCGCCATCAGCCTGCACTTTGTGCCTACCGCCATTCTGTCGCGCCAGGTGGCAGTGATTCGGGACCAGACACTCATCATCAACCTGCCAGGCCAGCCCAAGGCAATTGCCGAGACACTGGAAGGCCTGAAGGATGCTGAGGGTAAGCAGGTCGTGCCGGGCATCTTTGCTGCCGTGCCTTACTGCGTGGATCTGATCGGCGGGCCGTACATGGAAACTGTTGACACTGTCTGCAAGGGCTTCCGCCCCAAAAGTGCGGTGCGCCCAGTGCGTAGCTGACACTGGACGGTCCGTAAAAAAGGCCCCGCGGGGCCTTTTTTACTTTCCGATCAGCTGATTGAGTTTCTCAGCCTCGAAGCATTCCTTGCGCGCCGCGTCCTTGGGAACGCAATCGCTGTCGGCCAAGCGGGCTGAGAGTTGCTCCACCGCCTTCCACAGCATGGCAATCTGGTGGTCCTGGCCCGAGGCGCTATCCACCAGGCCGCGCAGGGCCTGGCTCACCGGGTCATCGTCCTGTGTAATGCCATATGCGCTGAACTTGCGTTCGGTGCCGGTCACGTCGGCGCTGACGCCGTCTTTGCTAGGAATGATGCGCGCCGGAATGCCCACGGCCGTAGCGCCTGCGGGTACGGGCTTGATGACCACGGCATTGCTGCCAATCTTCGCGCCATCGCCTACCTCAAATCCGCCCAACACTTTGGCACCGGCGCTAACGACCACGTCCTTGCCCAGCGTCGGGTGGCGCTTGGCCCCCTTGTAGAGACTGGTGCCGCCGAGGGTCACACCTTGGTAAATCGTGCAACCGTCGCCAATCTCGGCGGTCTCGCCGACCACGGTCCCCATGGCGTGGTCAAAAAAGACGCGTTGCCCCAGCTTGGCGCCAGGATGGATTTCGATACCCGTGAAAAACCGGCCCAGGTGCGACACAAAACGACCCAACCATTTCAGGCCATGGGTCCAACACCAATGCGCTGCCCGGTGCAACACCACGGCATGCAAGCCGGGGTAGCAAGTGATGACCTCCCACGTCGTACGGGCGGCAGGATCACGGTCCAGGATGCACTGGATGTCAGAACGAATACGGGCAAACATGGCGGGAAGTCTATCCTTTTGTCGCGATATCGCCGTCTAACGGCACCAAATCCGCACCCCTGGCAGGTGCTTGGGCTCTTTGCTGGAGGATGGCCTTGGCAATGCCGCGCAGGATATGGATTTCTTCCTGCGTGACCTGGGCCCGGTTAAACAGGCTGTTGAGCCGGGGCATCAGCTTCTTGGGCGCAGCCGGGTCCAGAAAGCCCAGTGCCACCAATGATTGCTCCAAATGCCCCAGCATGCCACTCACCTGGGCAGCGTCCGCCAGCGCGCTGGGCGCGGTGGCCAACTCCACCCCGAATCCGCCCAGCGCCAGTCGCCATTCGTAGGCAATCACCTGCAGCGCGGCGCCGATATTGAGCGAGCCAAACTGGGGGTTGCTGGGAATGGAGAGGCAGACATGGCAACGGTACACGTCCTCATTGCGCATGCCAAAGCGTTCGGAGCCGAACAGGAAGCCCACGCCATGCGGCGCAGAGTTCGGCATCAAATCACCCTCCAGCCCTCGTGAAGTGTGCGCAAGCAGCTCCCCTTTTGATAGCAACTCGAAGTGCTCACGCGGTGTGCGAGTGGGCGGGCCAAAGTCGCGCGGCGTCATGGCGGTGGCACACAGGTGGCTGATACCGTCCAGTGCCTCGTCCAGCGTGTCGACGATGCGGCACTTGGCCAACACATCCAGCGCCCCACTGGCACGCTGGATGGTTTCCTCGCGGCGCAGCACATTGGCCCAGCGCGGCGCCACCAGCACCAGGTCGTCAAACCCCATGGTCTTCATGGCACGGGCGGCTGCGCCCACATTGCCGGCGTGGCTGGTGTTGATCAGAATGAAGCGGGTGTGCATACGGATGGAATCGGGAGGAAGGGCGTTTTTAGGGTCTTAGGGTGCGCAACCCATGCCCTGCCGTTAAAATACGCCTATTGTCGCCGCCTGCATCGCCAGCCGGTCCTCCAGTTCTTCCCCCCACAATCTATGACGCTCAATCTGCATCCCATGGTCAACGTGGCCGTCAAGGCCGCCCGCACTGCCGGCAATATCATCAACCGCGCTGCGCTGGACATTGAATCCGTACGTGTTTCCCAAAAAAAGGCCAATGACTTCGTGACCGAAGTAGACCAGGCTGCAGAGCAAGCGATCATTGAAACCCTGCTGACGGCCTACCCCGGCCACGGCATCTGGGCCGAAGAATCCGGCAAGGAACACGGCGCCAAAGACTCCGAATTTGTCTGGATCATCGATCCGCTGGACGGCACCACCAACTTCATCCACGGCCTGCCCGTGTACTGCGTGAGCATCGCCTTGGCCGTGCGTGGCAAGGTGGAGCAAGCGGTGGTCTACGACCCCACACGCAACGACCTGTTTACTGCAACCAAGGGCCGCGGTGCCTACCTGAATGACCGGCGTATCCGCGTCTCCAAGCGCACACAACTCAAGGAGTCGCTGATTTCCACCGGCTTCCCCTTCCGCCAGGGCGACAACTTCAACCAGTACCTGAAGATGATGGGTGATGTCATGCAACGCACCGCCGGTCTGCGCCGCCCTGGTGCCGCTGCACTCGACTTGGCTTACGTGGCCGCCGGCTACACCGAAGGCTTTTTCGAATTGGGCCTGCAACCCTGGGATGTGGCCGCCGGCTCGCTGCTGGTGACCGAGGCCGGTGGCCTGGTGGGCAACTTTACGGGTGAAGCCGAGTTTCTGGACCAACAGGAAATGCTGGCTGGTACACCCCGCGTCTATGGCCAGTTGGTGGGTCTGCTGAGCAAGTACAGCAAGTTTGCGCCGGCAGGTGAGAAAGCAGCCTTGCGCCAAGCCGCAGCAGCCCCTGACGAAGCGGCAACGGGCGACGATGGCTCCGTGGGCGACGCCCTGCTGTAATCGACTCACCCACTAGGACGGCTATATTGCCGTCCCGGGCGATAGCAGCAATTGCTGCACAGGGACCGGGCGACCAAACAAATAGCCCTGGAACAGGGTGCAGCCGTTGTCCAACAGGAAATCCCGCTGCCCTTCTGTCTCCACCCCCTCGGCCACCACGCTGAAACCCAAGCTCTTGCCCAACGCCAGCACGGTGCGTGCGATGGCAGCGTCGTTGGGATCGGTGAGCACATCGCGCACAAAAGACTGGTCGATCTTGAGCTGCTGCAAGGGCAAAAGCTTGAGGTAAGACAGCGAGGAGTAGCCGGTGCCAAAGTCGTCCAGCGCGAAGCCCACACCGGCAGCCTGCAGTGCCGACATTTTGAGTGTCGCATCCTGCGTGTCGCTAAGCAAAAGACTTTCGGTCAGCTCCAGCTTCAGGCGCTGGGGGTTGGCCCCGGTTTTGTGCAGCAAGTCCAGCACCTGCTGGGCAAAGTCGGGGTGGCGGAACTGGCGCGCACTCACATTCACCGCCACCGTCAGCGCCTCGGTTTCCATCTGTTCTGCCCATTGGGCCAGTTGCCGACAGGCCATTTCCAGCACCCAGGCACCCAGCGGGATGATGAGCCCCGTCTGCTCCGCCACCGGAATGAACTCCAGGGGTGACACCAGACCGCGCTGCGGATGCTGCCAGCGCACTAACGCTTCGGCGCCCACGACGCTGCGCGCAGCGTCCACCACAGGCTGGTAGTACACCACCAGCTCCTGGCGCTGCAGACCGTGGCGCAAATCCAGCTCCAGTGCAGTCCGCTGAGCCACCAGCGCTTGCATGGCAGGATCAAAAAAGCGCATGGTGTTGCGGCCGGCTGCCTTGGCCTCGTACAGCGCCAGATCGGCCTGTTTGAGCAACTCATCCACGGTTTGGTGCTGGTGCGCGAACAAGGTAATACCGATGCTGGGCGTGCTGTGGTGCTCGGCCGCTCCCAGCATGTAGGTTTGGTTCAGACTGCCGATGATTTTCTTTCCGACCTGTTCCACATGGGTGCTGGCCCGGGCGGGATCGGTGTCCAGGCTGTGCAACATCACCACAAATTCATCGCCCCCCAGGCGCGCCACAGTGTCAGCACCACGCACGCAGGCCAACAGGCGCTGAGCGACCTCTTGCAAGAGCAGGTCACCGACGTCGTGACCCCGCGTGTCATTCAGGTCCTTGAAGTTGTCAAGGTCAATGAAAAGCAACGCCCCGTGGTGACCATCACGTGCGGCTAGCGCCAGTACCTGCTGGAGCCGGTCGATCAACAGTCGGCGGTTGGGCAGTCCGGTCAGCACATCGTAGAAAGCCAGGCGCTCAATCTTTTCCTCGGCCAGTTTGCGTGCCGTGATATCCCGTCCGACCCCCCGGTAACCGCAGAACTGGCCCTGGGCATCAAAGAAGGGGGCTCCGCTGACCGACACCCAATACGGCTGACCTTGGTGGTCCGTGTCACAGAGCTCCACTTCGCGGAAAACCTGGCGGGCCAACAACATCTGGCGATGCGACTCCCAATCTGCCGCATTCATATTCAGGGCGCCCAACTCCCAGCGGGTCTTGCCCATGCGGAAGGCCTGCGATTTTCCGGCCATATTTCCCGCAAACCGGACAAAGCGAAACTCCGCATCCTGCTCCCAGTACCAGTCGGACGACAGCTCGGTGAGTGCGCGAAAACGGGCCTCGCTCTCCGTCAGCGTGGCCTGCGAGGCCTTGATGGCGGTAATGTCAGTCACCGAGCCATAGGCGATATGGTGGCCTGAGGGCTCCCAGATGGTGATGGCCTTGCCAAACATCGAACGCACGGAACCGTCAGGGTGGCACACCCGGAACTCGTGGGCCCAGGTGGCGCCATGCTCGGCAGTGTCGTTCATAGAGGTCACCATGGCGGGCAAATCGTCCGGGTGGACACACCGGAACACCGTGTTGGGGTCCGCCCGGGCGATCTGGGCACTGATGCCAAACAGCGCTTCACAGGCGTCGCTGACAAAGGTGAACTCTCCGCGGCTAGGACTGTGGCGCACGAACTGGAACACCATCTCCGGCAGCCGGCTGGTGAGACGCTGGATCATCTCCAGCCGCTCCTGCAAGGCTTCCTTGGCACGTTTTTCTTCTGAAAAATCCTGCACCACGCCGTAGTCCACATAGGAGCCGTCCTCGTGCTGCTGGCGACGCATGCGGGTGCGCAGCCATTGCACACGCCCGCCACGGTCCAGCCAACGGTACTCCAGCTCGCTGCCATCCATGCGCTCGCGGGCCCGCAAAAAGGCGGGCATGTCGTCGGGGTGTATGTACTGGCGCGCAGTCTCAAAACTCACGTCAGGTTGCCAGGGCATATCGCCCAGCGCATACAGCCCCTTGGACCAGACCGAGCGCCCTGCCCCCTGCGGCACCGTCCAGTGCCCCACCCGAGCCAGTCGTTCGGTCAACTCAAACAACTCAAGCTGCCTGCGCAACTCCCGGTTGGCCTGCTGCAGGGCCTCTTCACTCACCTGTACCGCTGCCTCGGCTTGGCGCTGCTGGGTGATGTCGTGCAGGTAGACCACAATATGCAACTCGCCAGCCAATTGAAGGCGGGTACCTTCCATGCGAAACAACACTTGGCGTCCATCGCGCGTGGTGAACGGTATCTCGACCTGGTGGCCGCCGTCCTGCCCCGCTGCGCGAACAAATGCAGCATCCCGGGCTTCGGCATCAGGCCAAAAACCCAGCTCAAGCGCAGTTTTCCCTACGGCATCAGCCCAGCTGTAGCCTGTCAAAGCCTCCCAATGGGCGTTCACATCCACAAAACAGCCATCGCTGTAACGGGACAGGGAGATGGCGGCCGGGCTTTGCACAAACAGGGCATTGAGCATGTCGTACTGGCGCCGCGCGCCGGACTCTACCGAAGCCAGCGCTTCCTGCAACCGTGCAATCTCCTGCGCACACTCCACTGCCGAGCGTTTCTCCCAGTCCAATCCCTTGCTCATGGCGCAGGCAGCTCCAATTGTTCGACGGGCACCGGGCGACCAAAAAAGTAGCCCTGGAAGGCCTTGCAACCATTGCGCAGCAGAAAGTCTCGCTGACCAGCAGTTTCCACCCCCTCTGCCACCACCCCCAAGTCCAGGCTGCGCGCCAGGTTGAGGATGGTGCGCGCAATGGCGGCGTCGTTGGGGTCCGTCAGCACATCGCGCACAAAGGACTGGTCGATCTTGAGCTGGTCCAGCGGCAGGCGCTTGAGGTAGGCCAGGCTGGAGTAGCCGGTGCCAAAGTCGTCCAGCGAGAAGCCCACACCAATCGAACGCAACTCACTCATCTTGACAATGACCTCGTCAAAGTCAGACAGCAGCAGGCTTTCGGTCAGCTCCAGCTTGAGCCGATACGGATTCGCCCCTGACAGGCGCAGCAAGCTCAGGATGTGGTTGGAGAAGTCAGGGTGCTTGAACTGGCGTGCGCTCACGTTCACAGCCATGGTCAACTTCTGGGTGTGGGGTCTGGCGCTCCAGGCCACCAGTTGGGCACAGGCAGCCTCCAGGACCCACTGGCCCAGCGGCAGGATCAGCCCGGTCTGCTCGGCAACCGGAATGAATTCGCCCGGCGGCACCAAACCCCGCTCGGGGTGGTTCCAGCGCAGCAAAGCCTCCACGCCCGTGGTGCGCCCCTGGTCATCCACCACCCGCTGGTAATACAACATGAACTCGTTGCGCAGCAGGCCTTGGCGCAAATCGGCCTCCATGGCAGCACGCGCCGAAGCGGCAGCCTGCATCTCCGGATCAAAAAACCGCAGCGTGTTGCGCCCGGCCGCCTTGGCTTGGTACATGGCCAAGTCTGCGCGCTTGAGCAGTTCGTCCACCGTTTGGCTGTGCTGGTGAAACAGCGTGACACCAATGCTGGGAGAACTGTGCAGCTGGTGGCTACCCAAGGCGTACTGCTGGTTGAGCGCCTGCAAGATTTTCTTGGACACCATCTCGGCCTGGCCAGCGGCCTCGGTAGCTACTGCGCCCAACTCCTCCAGCATGACGACGAATTCATCGCCGCCCAAGCGCGCGACGGTGTCTACATCGCGCACGCAGGCCTGCAAGCGACTGGCGACCTGCTTGAGCAACAGGTCGCCCATGTGGTGACCCAAGGTGTCATTGAGGATCTTGAAGTTGTCCAAATCAATGAACAACAAGGCTCCGTGATGGCCATGGCGCGCGCTGGCCGCCAAGGCGTGCTCCAAGCGGTCGATCAGCATGCGCCTATTCGGCAGGCCGGTGAGCGAATCAAAGAAGGCCAAACGCTCGATTTCGGCCTCGGCCAGCTTGCGGGCAGACACATCGCGGCCCGTCCCACGGTAGCCACAAAATTCGCCCTCGGCATTGAAAATGGGCGCACCACTGATAGACGCCCACATATAGCTGCCATCCTTCAGGATGCGCTGCATCTCAAAGTCATGGAATGTCTCATGCGCCAGCAGTTGGGCCTTGTGCTGCTCCCACTGTGCCGGGCTCACCCCTTGTGCACCAGAGTCCCAGCGCGTCTTGCCTATGGCCGCTTCCGACGCCAATTTGGCACTGCTCAGGCCGTTGCCATCGATGCGGACAAAACGGAACTCAGCATCCTGCTCCCAGTACCAATCGGAAGACAGGGCCGACAAGCTGCGAAAGCGTTCTTCACTGGCCTGCAAGCGGGCCAGCGCTTCTTTCTGGGCCGTAATGTCAGTAATCGATCCACAGAAGAGCACCGAACCATCCGTCTGCAGTTCTGGCAGTGAATGCCCCAGCATCCAGCGCTCCGGTCCCCCAGCGGTACCAACCCGGAATTCACAACGCCAGGGCTCCATGGCATTCATGGCCATCCAGGTGCTCTTGATGACCAGGCGCGTATCTTCAGGGTGAATGCGCCGGAACACCGCAGTGGGATCGGCATAGGTCTGCTCTGGGGTGAGGCCGTAGATCTGCTGGATGCCGGCACTCACAAAAGGAAAGACATAACGCCCATCGGGCCACATCTGGTATTCGTAGACCAGCCCCGGCGCACGGCTGGTGATCTTGCGAATGAATGCCAGCTGGTTTTCCAGGTTTTGCCGCACCCGGTGTTCGTCCGTCACCTCCTGGATCACGCCCATCTCGGCTTGGCTCACACCGTCCTTCCACTGGCGGTAGAAGCGGGCACGCACCCAGATCAGCTGTCCATCGGGCCGCTGCCAGCGGTACTCGATCACCTCGCCGTCCATCCGTTGCAGGGCCTGCTCTACCAGGGGTCGATCTTCGATGTGCACGCCTTCAATCAACTCGCCGCGCTTGAGCAAGACCTGCGCGTCCATGCCGGCAATATGCGCGGCTCCGCGAGAAATCTGCAGGTCCGGAACGCCGGGGTACGCCACCCAATGTCCCACTTTGGCGAGGGACTCGGTCAGCTCATGCAGCTTGACCTGGCGGTTGAGTTTGTCATTGGCCTGCTCCAGGGCCTGCTCTCCTGCGCGCAGGGCTTCATGGGCCAGGCGTTCGGCAGTCACATCGCGCAAATAAAGCAGGATAAACGCCTCACCCTGCTCGTGCACCAGCGCAGCATTCATGCGTACCACGCGGGGGTTACGGTCCTTCATGACCAGCGTGACATCCGCA